>ULTU01042282.1_pt1 | contig 41845 bp, 44 predicted proteins | sample 1957861 | NCBI WGS metagenome assembly ULTU01 (sample SAMEA4835742, study PRJEB28245) | human gut metagenome | biome: gut microbiome; material: fecal sample | place: Denmark | collected 2008
TCTACGTTACCCACGAAATGCGAGAACCGGTTTTTCATAAATTTATTTTACTCCCCCACTCTATTCCATTGAAGCCACAAGTATAATAGCCGCCAAAATATTTTCAATTTAGGTAATTCTTGCTTTAAAGTATAATACAAATAAGTCCTCCACTACCCTCGTTAATAATCTTCTCAAGTGTCTCTTGAAATTTACATTGTGCATCTTCCGGCATCTTATGAAGCTTATTTTGTAGCCCTTCGTTTACTAATTCATGAAGTGATTTTCCAAAAATATTTGACTGCCAAATCTTCTTTGGATCATCTTCAAATTCTTTTAACAAATAATTAACTAATTCCTCAGACTGTTTTTCACTACCAACTATAGGCGAAACTTCTGTCTCTATTTCAGCTCGGATTATGTGCAAACTTGGTGCTTTCGCTTTTAATTTTACTCCAAATTTAGAACCTTGTTTTACAATCTCTGGTTCATCTAGTGTCAAATCATCTATGTCTGGACTAACTATTCCATAACCCTTTCTATTCACATCATTCAATGCTTGCTCTATTTTATCATAAGCTCTCTTGCTCTTTGCCATATCCGTAACTATTCCAAATAAATCTCCCTCTTCTTTTACATCTACACCCGACATCTCACTTAAAACTTTATAAAATAAATTATTATCCATTTCTATATTGGTATTCACAGTTCCAGTATTTAAAAATATGTTATCTACATTTACATTCTTTATCGTATCTCCGTCAGACATTTTTTGCATTATAGATTTTATTTGCCTCAAATTTTTCATATCATTTAAATTATTTTTTATGGTCTCTAAAAGATTAGCTTTAAGCCAATATGAATCCTCTAAAGTATCAACCCACTTAGGAAAGTTTATATCAATCTCATTTATAGGAAATTCGTATAATACATTTTCTAGTATTTCATTTATATCATCCATATTTAAATTTGCACAATTAAGCGGTATAACTGGTGCATCATATTTTTGAGATATCTCGTTTGCAAGCCTTTGAGCATCATCATTCATAGGATTTGCTGTGTTTAAAATAATTACAAAAGGTTTATTTTGTGCCTTTAATTCTTTTACAACCCTTTCTTCAGCCTCTATGTAGTCGTTTCTATCTATCCCTGTAACACTGCCGTCTGTAGTTACTAAAATACCTATTGTAGAATGTTCATCTATAACTTTTTTCGTTCCTATTTCAGCAGCTTCCTCAAAAGGCACTTCCTTTTCAAACCAAGGTGTCTTTACCATTCTTGGAGCATCGCCCTCCATGTGACCAACACTATTTTTTATAAGATAACCAACACAATCAACTAATCTTGTATTAAACTTCACATTATTTACTGAGACTTCAATTGCCTCATTAGGTATAAATTTAGGCTCTGTCGTCATGATAGTTCTGCCATTTGAACTTTGCGGCAACTCATCATTTGCTCTTTGTCTTTTTACATCATCCTTTATATTAGGCAAAACAGCCACTTCCATAAAGTTTTTAATAAAAGTTGATTTTCCAGTTCTTACTGGTCCAACTACGCCTATATATATGTCTCCATTAGTTCTTGCTTTAATATTTTGATATATATCGTAATTTTCCATTACAAATCCTCCTCCTCACGATTTTGTGTTTGTACACATCACTTTAGTTAATCTATATGAGACTAATCTAAAAATATACCAAAAAACTTTTAAGAATTAGGGACGGAGGAAATTTCTTGATTTTAAGTGAATTTTTGTTATAATAAATGAATATGAAAATGTTTATTGGAAATCAAAACACAAATAAAAAAGGAGAAAACAATGCTAGAAAAATGTAATCTTTGTCACTATAACTGTAATGTTAATAGAAACGAAAAACTTGGTTTTTGCAAATGCAAAATATTGCCCAAAATCGCACTTGCTAATATTCATAACTGGGAAGAGCCTTGTATAAGTGGCACTTGTGGTTCTGGTACAGTTTTCTTTTCTGGCTGTAACTTAAAATGTGTATTTTGTCAAAACCATCAAATCTCACACGAAAACTTTGGAAAAGAAATAACTGTAAATAGACTGGCTGAAGTATTTATCGAATTGCAAAATCAGAAAGTTCATAATATTAACTTAGTATCTCCTACTCCTTATGTGCCACAAATAATTGAAGCGATTAAAATAGCCAAGTCAAATGGATTATCAATTCCGATTGTATATAATACAAACTCTTATGAAAATTTAGAAACGATAAAGTCTCTAAATGGATACATAGACATATATTTACCAGATTTAAAATATTTTGATGATGATGTAGCAATAAAATATTCGAACGCCAAAGATTACTTTAATACTGCAAGCTTAGCTATATCTGAAATGGTAAGACAAGTAGGTCAAGCTAAATTTGATGAACACGGTATGATGAAAAAAGGTGTAATAGTTCGTCACCTAATTATTCCTGGTCAAATATTACAAACCAAAAGAATACTAAATTGGATAAAGCAAAATCTTCCAACAGACACTTATATAAGCATTATGGCACAATATTTTCCGACATATAAAGCAAAAGATTTTCCAGAAATAAATCACAAGATAACTAAACAAGAATACAATTTCGTAATAAGTATGCTAAAAGATTTCGAAAATGGTTACATACAAGAACTTGGTGAACACGAAGAAGAATACGTACCTAATTTTGATTTAAAAGGTGTATAAAAATTGAAAAAAAGGCAAAAGAAGTTTCAGTTTTTCAATTACTTCACTAATTAAAAACACTAAAAAATCTCACCTTCAAAAAAGAAATAAATTTTAGAAAACGTAAAATTGGGAACAGAGAAAAAAGAGCAATTTCTGCAATTTTTTCTCCGCCCCCAATTTTGATTTATTTTTTATTTCAAGACAAATTAAATTTGATCGTCTTAAATTTGATCGTCCTCGACAACTTTCTCAGGTTTTACCTCTACCTGCTCTGGATGTGCAAATAAAGACGTAAAATACTTAAGTGATGTAGCTAAGTAATATCCATCTGCAATTCTTTCATCTGCAACAAATCTTAACTTCATTACTTTTCTTTCAATAATCTTTCCATCTTTATTTATAACTCTTTGTGTTCTTCTATTTCCAAAAGCTATGAAAATTGATGTCGTACCAAAGTTATATATGTGATGATATATAGGTTCTGCTCCAAGTGAGCCAAAGTTTGTAACAAATACACTTGTGTGGAATGGGCTAAGCTCATGAATTGCTTTAGGCATATTTCCATAATAATCTGTAGTTCTTAAAAACCATAACAAAAAAGAAAATAAAAATCTAGGTAGTCTATTAAGTGCTTTTACTAATTTATCTGTACCATTTTTATCTCCACTTCCGCCCTTATTTGATTCGACTATTGAACGAATATTTTTACTAATATCATCTACCGTATCGTCTGGATTAAATTTAAATTTGATAGATGTTTCTTCAGTATTTATATTCATCTCTTTCTTAACAACAAGAGATACTCTTATGTCGTCTCTAGCAAAAAGTCTTCTTCCAGCAATAAATCTGTTAAGTCTAGGATATTGAGAAAGTGTTCTTACTAATATAGCTACAAAGTAGTCTAAGAAACTTACTGTATCACCATTTTTCCTTCTTTCTCTAATTAGCTTCTCTACTTCACTAACATCAATTTCCGCATCAAATAAGACTTGAGCATCATTTCTTTCACGCATTACAAAAGGAATTATTACATTAAATGGATCACAATGTCTTACTCTTCTACCATCATACCTATCTCCCAATTTTTTCTTCATATTTTTCCCCCTTACAAGATTTTTCCTTTAGTACATTCCAACATAATCGTTATCGGTCCGTCATTTATATAATCAATTTTCATATCTGCGCCAAAAACACCTGTCTCAACATTTAATCCAGATTCTTCTTTGCAAAATGATATAAACTTTTCATATAATTCGTTTGCAATCTCTGGTTTTGCGGCATTTATAAAACTAGGTCTATTTCCATGATGACAATCTGCATATAAAGTAAATTGTGAAATTATATGTAACTCACCATTTACATCCTTTATAGCTAAATTCATTTTGTCATTTTCATCTTCAAAAATTCTAAGCTTACAGATTTTCTCTGCAAGAACTTTAGCTTCTAATTCTGTATCATCATGTGTGACACCTAAAAATACTATAAGTCCTTTTCCTATTTTTGAATGTTCTTTTCCTTCTATTTTTAACTCTGATTTTAAAACACGCTGCACTAATGCTTTCATTTTAACACATCCTAATTATTTTTTATATTTATTTTCAAAAACTTCTGAAATTACCTCTCTCCTCGATTCAATATCGTCAATATATAAATATACTGAAATTGAAACAGCCATAGAAATAAAGTCGAAAATCATATTTGCAAAATTTGAGTTTTCATATACACTACTTAAATCCAAATGTATAATCAAGAAAGCTAGTGAAGCAACTAACGTAACTAAACTAAAATAGCTGTTCTTTTTAACTAATCCACAAATATTTGCTACTAAAAATAAAATTATCCAAACTACTAACACTGGTACACTTGTAAAATCAAGTATCGATGTTAATGACATTTATTTACCTCCATTTATTCTTCGTCCCAATTATGCCAAACTTCTTGAACGTCATCTAAATCTTCCATTTTTTCAATTATCAATTCCATTTTTCTAGCTGGCTCTTCATCCAAATGAGTATAATTTTGTGGAATCATTTTTACTTCTGCTTCTATATATGGAATATTTTTTCCTTCTAAATATTCTCTAACAGCAGAAAAATCTTCTGGTTTTGTTGTTATTTCATAAAATTCATCGTCAGACTCAAAATTATCTGCTCCTGCTTCTAAAGCTTCCATCATAAGTTCTTCTTCATTAAGAGAAGTAGCTTTTCTTTCAATTACAATTACACCTTTCTTGTCAAACATCCAGCCAACAGATCCTGTAGCACCAAGGTTTCCTCCAAATTTATCTAATATGTGTCTAACATCACTTGCTGTTCTATTTCTATTATCTGTCATAGCTTCTATCATAATTGCAACACCATTTGGTCCATATCCCTCATATACAACATCTTCGTAATGAGTAAGATTTCCATCTCCAGCAGCTTTTTTGATACTTCTTTCTATATTATCATTAGGCATGTTATTTGCTTTACATTTTGCAATAACATCTTTTAATTTAGAGTTAGATGCGGGGTCAGGTCCACCTTCTTTTACAGCAACAAGAATTTCTCTACCAAGTTTTGTAAAAACTTTTCCTCTTTGTGCATCAGATTTTTCTTTTTTGTTTTTAATGTTATTCCATTTTGAATGTCCTGACATTTAAATTCCTCCTTTTCTTTGTGATGCAAATATCAAACAAATGCCTAATATTCCTTCACTTTTAAATCTAAACTATATTGGATTATAGCTTTGTATACACGTATCATTTTAACATACAAAATACGTTTTGTGTAGTCTTTTATTTGATTTTATATACCATATGTGGTATTATCGTTGCGTTTAGAATTGAAAAATAAAGAATTAAGGAGCTAATATGAGATTTAAAAGAGTTTATATAGAAATAACAAATGTATGCAATTTAAGCTGTCCTTTTTGCCCCCCACATAATCGTGAAAATAGATTTATGAATTTTGAAGAATTTAAGTTAATATTATCCAAAATTAAAGGATATACAGAATATATTTATTTACATGTAAAAGGCGAACCTTTACTACATCCCAAATTTGATGAGTTTGTAAAATATGCTAATATGCAAGGCTTTAAAATAAATTTAACTACAAATGGAACTTTACTAAAAAATCATTTGCAAATAACGAAATATTTAAGGCAGATAAATATATCACTTCATGCTACGAATAGTGCTGAAATCGTAGAAACTGCTAAAAAAATAAATGACTGCATCATTAACTTTAGAATTTGGAATATCGCTCAAAATCCAGAAGCAATTAATTTGCTTGAAAAAGAATTTGATGTAAAATTAGATATATCTGTAGAAAATTTTACTTTAGCACCAAATAAGTTTTTATCAAAAGAGAATATTTTTAAATGGCCAGATATTAACGATGATGAAACATCTGAAAGTGGCTATTGTCACGCACTTTCCTCTCAAATAGCTATTTTAGTCGATGGAACTTTAGTACCATGTTGTTTAGATAATAATGGCGATATAGCTCTGGGAAATATTTATTTACAAGGGTTAGATGAAATTATAAATTCAAAAAGAGCCCAAGATATGCTAAAAGGATTCAGAAATCGTAAAGTTACAGAGGAACTATGTAAAAAATGTACCTACAAATTACAATTCTAATTTTTGATTTTCAATCTTTTTGTATTCAAAAATCCACTTAGCTTACTAGTGGATTTTGTTTTTTTATTTAAGAATTTTTTTGCATAATTAATAGCTTGACGGTTTTATGTAAATATGATAAAATGACGTCGTTGGAATATTTTGCACTCTTTTACAATTAAAAAGGAGGTAATCTCATGAACTTTAAGTTGTTCCGTGCGACTCACAAAAAAAGCTACGACACTACTCTGAAAGAAACAATGATGGACGATCACACTTTTCTCAAAGAGCTTAAGAAAGCTATCAAAAATAATACTCTTGATGCTTTCATCGTAAACATCTTTGACAATTATCCTTTTCCGTCTGCACAGACTTCATTTGAGACTTTCTTTGATAGTTGTCGCACTACTGAATTTGAAGGAACTTTCTTCACAGTATGTGATGCCATCTGTCGTAACATTTCTCATCTTGATGAGAAAGTTGCAATTTCGTTCGTTTGCATGTTTACCAAGAAGTACTATGAGCAACAAATTTATAACACTGCCGAAGCCATCAATGATTCGTTTCTTGACTATCTCATGAATCACTTGCCTGTAACTCTTCTCGAAGAAGCGGTGCTTGCAAATTTCGATAATGTTATGAACGAACTTTTTATTGATGATGTTAAGTATATTGGTACTTATAATTCTTGGCGTTTGGAAATTCCTAGATATTTCCGAAAGCTCATGGAACTGTTTGTCGATGAAAACTTTAAAAGCTATGTAAATTTTACAAGTATTTATCCAGAACTTACACCTGCAGTATATGAGTACGTCCTTGAAGCCATGCTCGACAAGTCTGAAGACCCAGTCAATATCATTTTTGATGATGATTTTGACTTGATTGATGATTTCTTGAGACCTATGTCAGATCTTGAAAAATATCAAGGATATTACTTTGCAAGTGTCAGAAAGTATGCAAAAGAAATCTTGGATTATGCCGATAACTATGCCATAATGTACGCTGCTGGCGATTTTCTTATCGAAAACTTTGGCATTTCCCCAGAATTGGTTAATGAGTTTATCGACAATGAAACTGATGATTATGTTCGCTATATTAACGAAAGTCATTCCATCAGCGATATGCAGTCTTTTCTGAACGAGACTTTGGATGACTTTTGTACTTGCAGTAGAGCTTACAATCGATTCATGGACAATCTTCCCAGTCTTCTTATGACTTGTGGCATCATGCTTTATGCTGTGCTTCTCGTTCATTTCGGGCCTATTTACGAGCTTACCACTAGTGAGTGGCTTTGCCGTGAATACTTTCCGCAGGAAGAAGTGAAAGAAGAAAAAGCCGAAATTTCTATTGGTTCATCCGATGATTTGACTCTCTAAGTTTACTTAGTTAATAAAAAAATGCGTGAAATTTTTCACGCATTTTTTTATTTAGACTAAATTCAACTTGCTTAAAATCTGGGATTTACTTTAGAAATTAAGATTCTATTTTCATTACAGTTGTAATTACTTGACGATTTTATGTAAATATGATAAAATTACGTCACTAAAATATTTGAAACTCTTTTACAATTAAAAAGGAGGGAATAACATGAACTTCAAGTCTTCGTATTCGACTCACATGAAAGGCCATGATCACCTTTTAAGCGAAGTAATTACTGACAATAAAACTTTTCTTAGAAAGCTTAAGAGAGCCATCAGGTATAAGAAACTTGATGCTTTCATTATAAAGCTCTTTGACACTTATCCTTTTACGATTGTTCAAGCTTCCTTTGTAACATTCTTTGATAATTGCTGTACTGCCGAATTTGATGGAACGTTCTTTACAGTATGCGATGCTGTCTGTCGGAATATTTCTCTTCTGGATGAAGAAGCTGCCATTTCACTTATTAGCTTACTTACTCAAAAGTACTATGAACATCAAATTTATGATACCGTAGAAGCATTTGGTCATTCGCTTTTTAGCTATATGATGACTCATTTGCCTGACAACCTTTTGGAAGAGGCAGTACTTGCGAATTTTGATGAATTTGTGGACGATCTTTACTTTGAAGATATTAAATATCTTGGCATTTATAGCTCTTGGCGAAAGGAACTGCCTAAGTATTTTAGGAACATTATGTATCTGTTTAGTTGCAGAGACTTTGATGACTATATAAATTTTACTAAACTGTATCCAGAGCTTGCACCTGCCGTGTACGAATATATGCTCGAAATTATGATAAATGAATCCGAAAGTGATATCGAAATCTACGTTGATGATGATTTTGACCTGATTGATGATTTCTTGAGGCCAATATCAGATCTCGAAAGATATCAAGGATATTACTTTGAAAATGTCAGAAAATATGCTAGAAAAATTTTGGATATTCCTGAAACCTATGGTATCTTTTTTGATACTTGTGATTTTATGGTTGAAAACTTTGAAGTTTTCCCCGAACTTGTAAATCAAGCTATCGACGATAATACCGACGAGATTGTTCGTTATATTGACAATATGCACTCTGATGACGATATTTTGGAGCTGGTTGATAACGATATCTTTAATGACTTTTTTAGATCTAGCAAAGCTTATGACCGTTTCATGAGCAAACTGCCTTACCTTCTAAAAAAACATGGCATTTTACTCTATTCCGTACTTCTCTCTATTCTTGGACCTATTTACGATCTCACCAGTAGTAAGAAATTTTGCCGTGAATGCTTATTAGAGTCAGAAGAATAGAAAAAGTCTGGAATTTTTATCGACTCGATTTAATGATTCACCTCTAACTTTAATTAGTTAGTAAAAAAATGCGTGAAAAATTTCACGCATTTTTTATTATTACTTTTTATAATCTAATTTATTTTACACAAAAATTTTAATCATATATCTATAATTAAAAAAATTGAGATGTAAAACTTAAAGTCCTACATCTCAAAATATTATTCAGCATCTTCAGCTGCTTGGTTTCTAGCTACGATATCTTCTTTAACTTTAGTAGCTTTACCAACTCTATCTCTTAGATAGTAAAGTTTAGCTCTTCTAACTTTACCTTTTCTAACAACTTCAACTTTTTCAACCTTTGGTGAGTTAACTGGGAAAGTTCTTTCAACACCTGTACCATAAGCAACTCTTCTTACAGTAAATGTTTCATTTGCTCCACCACGTTGTTTTTTGATAATAGTTCCTTCAAATATTTGAATTCTTTCTCTATTACCTTCTTTAATTTTGCAATATACTTTAACTGTATCACCAATATTTAAGTCTAATTTGTTTTCTCTAAGTTGTTCATTTTCAATAGCCTTAATCTTATCCATTGTTTATATTTCTCCTTTCTTTTAAGTTTCAAACTTACTTTATTAAATCTGGACGTTTCTTTTTTGTAATCTCTAATGACTTCTCACGTCTCCATTTTTCAATATTTGCATGATGTCCCGAAAGCAAAACTTCTGGAACTCTTTCACCCATAAAAATTTCTGGTCTAGTGTATTGTGGATACTCTAATAAATAATTATTAAAAGATTCATCTACTAATGATTCATCATCTAAAACACCATCAATATTTCTACTAATAGCATCTATAAGTACCATTGCAGGCAATTCTCCACCAGTTAATACATAATCTCCAATCGAAATTTCTTCATCAACCACTTTATCTAATACTCTCTGGTCAATACCTTCATAGTGACCACAAAGTAATATTAAGTGCTTTTCATTTGCAAGTTCTCTTGCCATTTTCTGATTAAATACTTTTCCTTGAGGTGTAAGGTAAATAAGTTTTGGCTTGTAGTCAAGCTTATCTACAATAGACCTATATGCATCATATATAACATCTGGCTTAATTACCATGCCAGCACCACCACCATAAGGGCAGTCATCAACATGCTTTTGCTTGTCTTTGGAAAATTCTCTAAAGTTTATAAGATTTAGTTCAATTAAATTATTCTTCTCAGCTCTTCCTATTATACTTTGCTCTACTGGAGCAAACATTTCAGGAAAAAGTGTAAGTACATCAAACCTCATCATCAAGCCCCCTAGGTATTTCCACATCTATTCTCCTACCTTCTATATCCACATTTTTTATTACTGAAGATAAAGCTGGCAAAAGTAAATCTTTTTTGCCTTTTCTTTTTATTACATAAACATCACCCGCACCAGCTGTAAATATATCATCAAGAACACCAATTAGTTCATTTTCATATACCTCGCAGCCGATAAGGTCGGCAATAAAATATTCTCCGTCTTCTAGTGATTTAGCCTCACTCCTCGGAATTTTTATGTAATGATTTTTTAGCTTTTCTGCTTGTTCTATAGAATCAATCGTCTTTAATTTTAAAAGCACCATATCTTGCTGATATCTAACTTGTTCGATATCATAAGAAACTAAATTACCATTAAAATCAACAAGAACTTTTTTTAATTTTCCAAATCGCTTGCTATCATCTGTATAAGGTCTAACTTTTACCTCACCTTTTAAGGCATGCGTATTGGAAATATAGCCAATATCAAAATATTCAACCATCAAAAAACTCCTTTAGCCAATGATTTCTACATTTACTTTTTTGTTTTCTTTTACAGCATAAGCTTTCATAAGAACTCTAATTGCTTTTGCAATTTTTCCCTGTCTGCCAATAACCTTTCCCATATCTTGAGGATCGACTTTTAATTCTAAATCTATAGCCTTTCCATCTACTTTTTCTGAGATTTCTATAGCATCAGGATTATCAACCAAGTTCTTAACAAGAATTTCTAGCATTTCTTTCATACTAATTCCTCCTTATTTAGAAACTTTGTTAAATAATGCTCTTACCTTATCTGTAGGTCTAGCACCGTTTTTTACCCAAGCCTCATACTTTTCTGTATCAAGTTTAATCATAACAGGTTCTTTTAGTGGATCATAAGCTCCAATTTCTTCTATAAATCTGCCATCTCTTGGATATCTAGAATCTGCAACAACAATTTTGTAATATGGTGCTTTCTTTGCGCCATCTCTTCTAAGTCTGATTTTTACCATATATTTCACCTCCTTAAACATAACTATCTATATAAATAAAAATTAAAATCTATATTATTGTTTCTTTAAGTCTTTAATATTTAGTCCACCTTTTTCAGCTCTAGCAATCATTTTGTTAATAGCACCTTTATTATTCATAACTTTCTTCATCATCATTTTTGTATCATTATATTGTTTAATAAATCTATTAACTTCTTGAACTGTTGTGCCTGCACCAGCTGCAATTCTTCTTCTACGACTACCATTTAAAATATCTGGATTATTTCTTTCTTTTAAAGTCATAGATTGAATTATTGCTTCAGATAATCTAAATTGTTTTTCAGCAGCTTCAGAATTTTCTAATGCTTTTTCATCGATACCAATCATGCCTAAAATAGCTTTCATAGAACCAAGTCTTTTGATTTGTTTTAATTGGTCTAGGTAATTTTGAAGTGTAAAAGTCTGTTTTCTAATAGACTTTTCAATCTTCTCTGCTTCCTCTTCATCAAAAGCTTCTTCAGCTTTTTCTATAAGTGTAAGCACATCACCCATTCCAAGAATTCTAGTAGCCATTCTATCTGGATGGAAAACTTCGATGTCATTCATCTTCTCACCAGTACCAATAAATTTAATTGGCTTACCAGTAACAGATTTTACTGAAAGTGCAGCACCACCTCTTGTATCACCATCTAACTTAGTTATGATAACGCCATCAATGCCAAGCTTTTCGTTAAAGCTTTGAGAAACATTTACAGCATCTTGACCTGTCATGGCATCAACTACAAGTAGGACTTCATGTGGTTTTGCAAACTCTTTTAATCTCTTAAGCTCATCCATCAAAGTCTCATCTATATGCAAACGACCTGCTGTATCTAAGATTATTACATCATACAATTTTGAATTAGCCTCTTTAAAAGCAGCTTTTGCAATTTCTACAACATCCTTGTTTTCTCTGTCAGAATAAACAGGAATATTAAGTTGTTTTCCTATAACCTCTAATTGGTCTATAGCTGCTGGTCTGTAGATATCGCAAGCTACCATTATAGGCTTTTTACCACTTTTTCTAAGCATATTTGCAAGCTTACCAGCCATAGTTGTTTTACCAGAACCTTGAAGACCTGCAAGCATAATAACTGTAGGTGGGTTTGGAGAAATATTTAAATATTCATCCTTACTACCTAAAAGCTCAACCAACTCTTCATGAACTATCTTTACAACTTGTTGACCTGGTGTCAAACTCTTTAAAACATCTTGTCCTAAAGCTTTTTCACTAATTTTGCTTGTAAAATCTTTAACTATTTTATAGTTAACATCTGCCTCTAAAAGTGCAAGTTTTACTTCTCTTGTAATTTCTTTAACATCATCTTCTGTAATTCTTGCTTTTCCTTTAATTTTATTAATAATGCCTTGAAGTTTTGTACTCAATCCCTCAAATGCCATCTAAAATCACCCTCTTCATACTTACTCTATTCAAAAAACCTTGAGCTAGCTAAACTAAAGTTGTTTAAGTTTTTCAATAATCTTTTTGGCTTTTGAATCTAACTCTAATTTTAAAGCCTCTTCCAAAAGTTCATCTCTTTTAACTTTCTTACTCAGAAAATTAAGTTTTTCTTCAAATTCAGAAAGATTTTTTTCAGCCTCAATCAAACTTTTTCTAACCGCTTGTCTTGTAATCTTTAGCTCATCTGCAATCTCACTTAAAGACAAATTCTGATTGTAATACAAATCTGCAATATCATATTGCCTTTCTGTAAGTAATTTACCATATATATCAAGAAGCATACTCAATCTAACAGTCTTATCCATTCGCATACCTCCAAACTTCATCTGTAAACCTTTGATAGTTTACACTGGTTTTGCTCAAAAGTCAAGTATTTTTGCTTAGATTTCTATACTTTCTCTCTCTTTTTTAGAAAATCGTTCGTCTTTACCTAAAATTCCACTAATAGAACTCATATAAAAATCCTTCTTTTCATCTTCGCTTTTTCCTAGCATAAGCGAATTTGTATGGTCTATAAGTCCTACAATATACTCAGCTGTATACTTTCCATTAGTTCCATCAGCTACTAATCTCGCACTAATGTCTTCTAAAGGATTTTTAGAATCAGCATATAAATATGCTATCCAAAGTGGATATGCTTTATCTAAACTTTCTTTATCTGCAAGTTCAAAGCCGAATTCTTTATGTTTATCTTCCTTTTCTTCATTGCTTTTTTGAGCCAAACCATACTCCCCAGCAACTTTTATGCTTTCAACAATAGACTGAATTTTATTCATATCATAAGGATTAATACTATATTTCCTCATAAGTCCGTTTTTTCTTGCATCATTCAAATTACCTGCACTTATACAAAATTGAATAAGTGAAATAGTGCCACCATTTTCCTTACCTAAATCTATTGTAGGCTTAAAAAATTCGCCAGGAATTTCGTTTATCTTTTCCTTTACAATACTTGCACTTTCATCACTTAAAGAACTAATAAATGCTCCATATCTTCCTTCATTTATCATACTTAAAATTTCAATATCAGATTTCATCTATTACACCTCCAAAATATGTACTACTAAGAAATTATAGTTTCGCGATTTTGTAGGCAGATTATATCATCTATTTACATAAAATTCAACAAATAGTACAAAAAAACTACTAATCTCAATCGATTAGTAGTTTTAAAATTTCATTCCGTTAAATAATTTTTTTATCCCAGAAGTCAAATCAATTTGCATAAACCAATCGACATCTGAAAATAGTATATCTTGCCATTCTTTTCTTTTTACTAAAGCAAGTTGTTTTTTTACAACCTTCTCATCATAAGCAAGTGTCTGCATACCTTCTGGATTAGTGCTAATTAAAGCTTGCATGTCATATATCTCGCCCGTACCTTTAGTTACCTTTTTCGTACTTTCTATTTTATTTGAAAATCCAATACCTTTAACAGTTTTAGAAGTAATACTAGATGATGTTTCATGCTCAGTAGTAGACTTTGGCATAAACATCTTCGGCTTTTCAAAAGTCGGAGACGGAAATGTTACAACAGGCTCACCCGGTGCAAAACCAAGCACAGTATCTACAGAAGACTTAGCCTGTGCATCTTCTTTTTCTTTTGACATATTAAAATTATCGTTTAAGAACTGTGCCTCTAACTCCATTTTTAGCCTCTTACGTGTCTCTTCTGCATTCACCCTAAGTAACACCTCTTTTCATCTGTATATTCTAATATCCCACATTCTTACTTGTCTATTTTATAACTCTTCTATTAGAAATACAATTAAATTAGTGTTACAAATATATTACAAATATGTTACAAAAACTAATCAAAAATTTTTAGTCAACTACAAATGACTAAATCATAATTGACTAAATTATGTTTGACCATTTTGATAATAACGATTTCATTTAAATAAAAAGGCAGAAGCTCTAATTATAAAAGCTTCTGCCTTTTACTATATATTCAAAACTTTACTCGACAGTAACTACAACCTTATCATCTTTGTAATCAATCTTAGCTGTATCGCCATCCTTAACTTTTCCATCAAGGATTTCTTCAGCAATTTTATCTTCGATTAAGGTTTGAATTGCTCTCTTAAGTGGTCTTGCACCATAAGTTGGGTCAAAGCCTACTTTGGCAATATGTTTCTTCATCTCTTTTGTAACTTTAATAGTTATGTTTCTATCGCTTAATCTCTTAGTAGAAGCTTCAATCATCAAATCAGCAATCTTGCCAATTTCTTCTTCGGTTAATTGTTTAAAGACAATTATTTCATCAATACGATTTAGAAATTCCGGTTTGAATTCTCTCTTTAATTCAGTCATAACATTAGATTTAATTTCTTCGTATTTTTTATCTTTCTTATCTTTATCTCCAAAGCCAATTAATTTGCCATCGACAATATCCCTCGCACCAACATTAGATGTCATTATAACTACTGTATTTTTAAAATCTACAACTCTACCTTGAGAATCAGTAAGTCTGCCATCATCAAGGATTTGAAGTAATATATTAAATACATCTGGATGTGCTTTTTCAATCTCATCAAATAAGATTACACTATAAGGTTTTCTTCTTACCTTTTCAGTTAATTGTCCTCCCTCTTCATATCCAACATATCCTGGAGGTGAACCAATTAATTTAGATACAGTATGTTTCTCCATATATTCAGACATATCAATCCTTATAATAGCATTTTCATCGCCAAACAAACACTCTGCCAAAGCTTTACATGTCTCTGTTTTACCAACACCAGTAGGACCTAAAAACATAAATGAACCAATTGGTCTCTTTGGATCTTTTAGTCCAACTCTGCCTCTTCTTATAGCCTTACTTACAGCAGTAATAGCTTCATCTTGTCCTATAACCCTCTTGTGAAGTTCATCTTCTAGTTTTCTTAGTCTTTCCGTTTCAGCCTCAGTTAATTTACTAACTGGTATACCAGTCCAATTAGCAATAACTTCAGCTATCTCATTTTCACCGACAGTTGTCGCTTGAATTTGATTTTTTTGTTCCCATTTTACTCTTTCTTTTTCCAATTTTTCTTTTTCTTTATGCTCTTTATCTCTTAACTTAGCAGCATTTTCAAAGTCTTGAGCATTCACTGCATCTTCTTTTTCTTTTACAATCTCTGCAATCTTCTCTTCAATCTTTTTAACTTCTTTAGGAGCTGTAAGCGATTGCAATTTTACCTTCGAAGCAGCCTCATCCATAAGGTCTATAGCCTTATCTGGTAAATACCTATCATTTATATATCTAGAAGATAACTCTGCTGCTGCCTTTATAGCATCATCAGTAATCTTTACTTTATGATGAGCTTCATACTTATCTCTGATTCCCTTTAAGATTTGAATAGTCTCTTGGACCGTTGGCTCACCAACAATTACAGGTTGAAACCTTCTCTCTAAAGCAGCATCCTTTTCAATATATTTTCTATACTCATTTAAAGTAGTAGCACCAATAACTTGAATTTCAGCTCTTGCTAAAAGTGGTTTTAAAATATTAGCAGCATCAATAGCACCTTCAGCAGCACCTGCACCAACTATAGTGTGAATCTCATCTATAAATAAAATTACATTTCCAGCTTTCTTAATTTCTTGTAAGCATTTCTTTAATCTTTCCTCAAAGTCTCCTCTGTACTTTGCACCAGCTAACATAGAAGAAATATCTAAAGCTACAACTCTTTTATTCTTTAAGTTTTCAGGAACATCTCCATCAACAATTTGTTCAGCTAACCCTTCAGCAACTGCAGTTTTACCAACACCCGGTTCACCAATTAAGCAAGGATTATTTTTAGTTCTTCTACTTAAAATCTGTATAATTCTTTCAATCTCTTTATCCCTACCAATTATAGGATCAAGCTTTCCGTTATTTGCTTCTTCAGTTAGGTCTTTACCATATTGATTTAAAGTAGGTGTTTGATTACTTGTTGCAGAAAACTTCTTAGGAGTAGAAGTTCCATCATTATCTTCACTAAGCACTTTTACAAGCTCATTAAACATCTTAGGAATATCCACTCCAAGCTCAGTAATAATTCTTGCTGCTACACTATCTCCCTCTTTCATTATTCCTAAAAGCAAATGCTCAGTTCCAATAAAATTATTATTTAATCTCTTAGCTTCAATAAAACTAATTTCTATAACTCTTTTAGTACGTGGTGTAAAACCATTTGGAACATCATCTAAAGGTTCGCTTCTGCCTATCAATTCCTCAATCAAGCCTATTACCTTATCTTCAGTAACACCTTGACTTGTCAAAATCTTATAAGCAAGACCATTACCCTCACGAATAAGTCCAGCAAGTAAATGCTCCGTACCGACATAATTATGTCCTAATTCAGCTGCAATCTCTTGCGCTGCTTCAATAGCCCTTTCAGCTCTATTTGTAAATCTATACATCATAAAATATCAAACCTCCTTTTCGTACATATGATACTAGATTATTTTTCTAGATTTTTAATTTTGTCTCTAAGAACAGCAGCTTTTTCATACTCTTCATTTTTAATACATTCATTAAGCTCTGCCTTTAATTTGTCTACCTCCGACACCTCTTTCACTTTAGTTTCTTTAGCTTCAACTTCTTTTTTTGCATTTCTCTTTTGACGATTTTTCTCTAAAATGCCATCTAACTCATCTAAAGAATCTTCTGCCTCATAGCCAGAGGCAAATCCAGGTAACATGAAGTTTTCTCTTCCCATTAAATTAGGCATCGTCAACATCTTCAAACCACCAAAATCATCAAAGAAACTTGAAAAAATATCATTTACACCAAAATCAAAATTCATTCCAATATTCATCTTATTTGCACACTTGTCACATAAATAAAGCTCCGTTCTATTTCCATTAACAACACTTTTATACATGACATTAGCATTATTTCTACCACAATTTTGACACATCATAAAAATCTCCCCTTTCTATTATTTACAACTTGTCAAAGACAGTCACCTAAACCAAATTAAGCAACATGTTTTTTAAAATTCTACTTCTTGTAGCATCTTTATATTCAATAGGCAAACTAAGCACCTTATCATTAACAGCCACTCTCATAATCTTCGCCACATCCGCATTTGCCACGCCATAATTTACCAGATTACTTATAATTATATCCGCATCTTGCTGAGTTATAACATTACTTATAGAATTAATTATATGCATAACATATTTGTCTTTACTTACATTAATTCTCTTAATCTTAATATTGCCTCCGCCACCTCTTCTGCTTTCAACATAATAACCTCTTTCGGGACTAAACCTAGTTGCTATAACATAATTAATCTGAGAAGGAACACAATTAAAATACTGTGCTAACTCATTTCTACCAAATTCAGTATACTCATCATTATCATTCATCAAATCCTTTATATACTCTTCAATCAAATCTGACAATCTCAAAAAATCATCTCCTTTTACTTTGACTTTCTTTGACCTTTCGTATCTTATTATAACACCATAATTAAAAAAGTCAATACTAATTATGTGAATTATTTGTGAACCCGGTCTCCCTACTCCTAAGAAATTGTTTTTACAGTAAAAAATCAGGTGCAATGATGGTGGTATGATGCGATTAAGTTGCAGCGGAGGGGATTGATAACACTTTTAGGAGCGTTTTTTGTCAAGGTGGAGATGACGTCAGTCATACTACCTTGACAAACCTAGCGGATAAAAGTTTTATCAATCCCCTCCGCTGCAACTTAATCGCATCAAACCACCATCATCGCACCTGATTTTTTACTGTCAAAACAATTTCCTTCTTCAATCCCCAAGATGCTCCATAAATTCCGCATTCTTTTTTTGCTCCTCTATTGGTAACCAAGCATCAAAAGAGCAAACAAACTCACCATATTCAGTAGTATCCTCTACAATCCCTTTACCTTTAGTCTTAAGTTCATCTGAATTTGCAACAATCCTTTTTCTTTTCTTATCCAAAAAAATCACCTCATAAAAATATTATGAAGTGATTTTAAAATTTATATTCTTATAAATTATAATTTTCTAAACACACCACAAACTACACCAAGAATCGTACATGTTGGAACTAAAATAGGTTGCATAAATTGATTTTGAGGTTGAAGTCTGATAAAACCTTTTTCTTTATAAAACTTCTTAACAGTAGCACTATCATCTACCAAAGCAACAACAATCTCTCCGTTATTTGCAGTATTTTGCTTTCTAACTAAAACCAAGTCACCATCCAAAATTCCAGCATCAATCATACTATCGCCTCTTACTCTAAGCATAAAAGTCTCAGAATTTCCTACGAAGTCAATAGGAAGTGGAAAAGAATCTTCTATATTTTCAACAGCTAAAAGAGGAGCTCCTGCAGCTACTTTTCCAACTATAGGTACGTCAACCATTTCCTTTGAAGTATAAAATTTTTGTTCAGCTGGATTCATTTGATTTCCAACAACACGTATAGTTCTAGGCTTTAAAGCATTTTTTTGAATCAAACCTTTCTTTTCAAGTCTTGCTAAATATCCATGAACTGTAGATGTTGACTTTAAATCCAAGGCCTTACAGATTTCTCTTACTGTAGGTGCATATCCATCTTTTTTAATTTGTTCATTAACAAAGTTTAAAACCCTTAATTGTTTATCAGTAGCTTCATTGTTTTTCGCCATACAAAAATTCTCCTTCCAACTCTTTTTCTGCCAACAGAATACCACAAATATTTGTTCTTGTCAAACAAAAGTTTTCATTTTATACATACATCTTTTTTCTAGTCATTTCTACTAAATTTAATTTTGTAAATTCTTTTATATCAATTTTACTTCTATCCTTAACGGCTTCTCTCTTCATAAGCTCTATTATTTTATTTTGATCCTCTTTCGAAGCCATATCTATATAGTCAATAATTATAATTCCGCCAATATCTTTAAGCCTTAATTGTTTCATTATTTCAATTGCGGCTTCTTCATTTACCTTAAACGTAGTCTCCTCTAAATCATTTTTACCTGTATATTTCCCCGAATTAACATCTATAGCGGTTAGTGCTTCTGTCCTATCTATCGCTATATATCCACCACATTTAAGCCAAACTTTTCTTTTTTCAGCATTTTCAAGTTCTGTCTTCATTCCTAAGTATTCAAACAAATTGCCAGTTTGAATATATTTAATTTCCAAGTCATTATATATATTCTTCTTCAACTGCTTACAAATGTCAGCACTATTACAAATTATCTTAGTTGTCTTCTTATTTACCAAATCGCGAATAATTTTATACGCTAGTTCATGGTCGTTATACAAACATTCAGCTCCTGATGATTTTTCAAACTTCTTTAAAATATCATCCCACTTACTTAGAAGTGTTTTCAAATCGTTTTCTATCTGACTATCTTCAGTATCTTCTGCATCAGTTCTGACTATGGCGCCAAAATTTTCTGGAAGTAACCTTTGCACTAATTCTTTTAATTCTTTCTTTCTTTTCGCATCTTGAATCTTTTGCGAAACCGTTACAATATCTGTATTTGGCATAAGTATTATATAGTTTCCAGGAAAAGTTATGTGTGTCGATACTCTAGCGCCCTTTTCACTAACTGGTTCTTTTCTAACTTGTACCAAAACCTTATCTCCAACTTTAGTAATCTCTGAAATTGCTGGAACTATTTGCTCTTCGTCTTCTTTTACTACATCAATTTTAGGCATAGCATCTTTAACTGGCATAAAAGCATTTCTTGAAGCGCCTATATCTAAAAAAGAAGCTTGCATCCCGTCTACAACATTTTTTATGATTCCTGAATATATATTCCCAAGGATACTTTCATTTTCAACATCATGCACATATTTTTCACATATTACATTATTTTCAACCACACATATATCTATTTTTTTACTCTTTTTATTTATGATAATTTCACTCATATTTTCACCTTATAACCCATTAAATTCGTTCATTGCATTTGCTATACCAACATTTATAATTTTTAAAGTAGCATCTGCAGCATTAGTAGTAGCTTTGTTTATAAGCTCCTCTTCTTCTTTCGTAAATCTCATAAGTACATAATCTGCTAAGCTCATACCCGGTTTCGGCTTACCCGTACCAACTCTCACCCTTTTAAAATTTTCGCTAGAAATCATACTAACTATATTTCTCATACCATTGTGTGTACCAGGTCCACCATCTTTTTTTATTCGTATTTTGCCTAATTCAATATCTATATCATCATAAATAACTATCAAATCTTCCGAATCTAATTTATAAAAATCCAAAATTTGTTTTATGCTATTTCCACTAAGATTCATATAAGTTTGAGGTTTAACAAGAAAAATCTTCTCCGTGCCTATTCTTCCCTCACCAATTATAGCATCAAACTTATTTTTATTCATGTCTATATTTAATTTATTTGCTAACTTTTCTATAGTGATAAACCCTGCATTATGCCTCGTGTTTTCGTATTCTTTTCCAGGATTACCGAAGGCCTGCAACTATATACATTTTAATACCTCCCAATGCTTTTACTAAAGTAATACATCACGTATTATAATTCTTTTTTCAAAAAAATTCAAATTAACATAAATATTTTTGTAAATTGCCTAAAACATCTTGAAATTTTGCTCAAAATATAGGATAATATACATGGTACGTTTTGTCAATAAACATGGGAGGTTTATAATGTTTAGTTTTGTAAAAGATAAATTACTTTGGGTAGTAGATAAACTACTTGACCCACTAGAATATTTAATTTTGAAACCATTAAAAATTAATACAAACACATTTTTTTCATACATCTTTGGGCTTTTGATTATATATTTTTCTGTAGATAGGAGCTGTGAAATAATATCACTCCTATTCACAGGACAATTAGTAAATTATTGGACTCCAATTCAATATGGACTTGTATATCTATGTATAGTAGCAGGATATGCCATAACGTGTGGCTCACCTCTTAATACGACGATTACTCATCCAATGAAGTTTTTCGTTTTTTACTCAATATGTGGATATATAATCATCTTCTCGATGGCAGCCCAATGGATAAATGAATTATTATGGTTCATCTGTATGCACTTTAGTAGCTTTAAAATTGTAGCAACTAAATTACCAGAACTAATAGGACCAGCATTTTCATCTCTTTCACTTCTATTCCCTGCCCTTTCAATTAGAGGAGTAGTTGATTATTATGTTGGAAACATTTTAGATGGTGATATCGACTGGATTGAATCTTTTGAAGATTATAAAGGTATTAAACTTGAATCTTCAAAATCAAAAAAAGCTTCATCTATCCCATCAGCATTTAAATGCGATGCTAAGATATGTATAGATGATAAGACGGGTAAACCTGCAGTTATACCAGAAAAAGTTCGTTTCGAAGCAACATTCGTTGAAGGTGCTACAGGCACTGGTAAAACAGCAACTATCGTTGAACCAATGTGTGCAGGTGATATTGAAAAGAAATATTTCTTCAGAGAGTTAAGTAAAAAATTAGGTTATAATGCTTTACAAGCTGGAATGGCAACTCTTGAAGTACCTTATAGCAATGATTACCTTAACAGAAACTTTAATCTTTCTTTCTTGGTTCCAAAAGATTCAAGAAAAAAAGAATACAAAAACTACGTAAAAGACATGCTTAAATACGAAGACCCAGAAACAGGAAAACTATACTACAGAGGTGTTGGTCTTACACTTGTTGCTCCAGACAACGCTTGTATATCTAGAGTTCAAAATGTTGCAAAAGCTTATGATGTCGATGTAAATGTTATCGACCCTATGGATCCAAATTCACTTGGTATTAACCCATTCATCGGTACAGACCCGGCAAAAATTGCAAGTATCATTTCTGTAGTTTTAAAAGGTATGTATGAATCGGAAAATGCTAGTAGTAACAACGTATTCTTTGCAAATGTTACGCAACAAGCTTTTGAAAACTTAGCAATTCTTTTAAAACTTGTATATCCTAGAATGCATGGTGGAGAGCTACCATCACTTGAAGATATGCTAGATATTTTAAATAACTTTGACTTAGCAGAAGAAATGACAGAAGTATTAAAGAAAGATGAACAATTAGCAAATGACTATAAATCGCTTATCGGATACTTCGAGAAAAACTTCTATAAACCACCAGTTAATATACACGGTTATGAAATTGCCTCTACTTATGGTAGTGGTAGAAAAGAAACAGAAAAATTCGTTTATGGTGCCATCACACAGCTAGATAACTTCTTAAGAAACCCAGGTATCAAGAGAGTTTTATGTAGTAAGAACAATAACATCAACTTAGATAAAGCATTAGAAGAAGGCCAAATTATTACAGCATGTACACGTCAAGGTGATCTTGGAGAACTTCACCAAAAAGCTTTTGGTATGTTCGTAATCTTGTCATTAAAAGATGCAGTTTTAAGAAGACCTGGCACAGAAGATTCAAGAACACCACACTTTATTTACATAGATGAGTTTCCACTTTACATTACAAAAGATACAGAAGCATTCTTTACTCTATTTAGAAAATATCGTTGTGGTACATTAATTACAGTACAGAACTTATCACAATTAACAAAAACTTCATCTCTTGCCTACTTTAAAGACGTTATTATCACAAACTCAAAAACAAGAATCGTATTTGGTGATATGACTTGGGAAGAAGCAGAATATTGGCAAAAAGAAATGGGTACAAAGAAAAAATGGAAGTACGACAAAGTACTTGCAGATTCGAAGACTCAAGAAGGTGCCGACAAGTTAACGCAATCATATATGAAAGGATCAAAGGATTATCCTGCAAACTACAAAGCTGTTAAGTTTGTTAACATGGGCTTTAAAAAATGTATTTACAAAACAAAGAGTGCATCTGGAAAGAATATTGTTGGTAGAGGTGCAACAGACTTTATTAATAAGAAACACCTTGAGAAACATAAATTTGCAAGCTACAACTTTGAAATATTTGGTCATGGAAGTGCAAATAAGCCAACAGAAGATACAAGTGCATTCTTCACAGGAGATGAATATAAAGGAACATTCCCTACTTTTACTGATAATAACTACGTTAACACAAAAGCTACAATATTAAACAACAAAAACGGTGACATATATGTAGATGCTAACAATGACGGTGTAAATGATTTTTCAATAATCACACCTTATGAGACATATAAAAAGACTAACACTTCATCACAAAATGGTGACAGTTCAGTATTTGATACTTCAAAAAATAGTGATGGAATTGTAGTAGATATTAAAAAATAATCTAAATCAAATAATTAAAAAAGCAATCCGAGAAATACGGATTGCTTTTTTGTAATAATATCTTGACTTTACTTACACAATATAACAATTACGTATTCATTTCAATGCTACCGTAATTTAGCTTTTTGGCAAGTGCAAAGTCATTTTACTTAACCATATCAATTTGTGGTAATAAAAAGTACCCAGTATAATACTTAGCATTAAAATTTGAAGCGATTTCTAAACAGGTATACAAAAATAATGCTTAGAAATCTTGCTCTTGAATATCAATTATATTTCTTCTCATTTTTTATTTCACTCAGTTTTTATCTTTATTTTTTAACTCTTTTTTACTTTCTTTTTCCAATTGTTTCAAGCTCTTTCTTGGTGTTGGTAAATCTTCCGGCATTGTTCCGCCAATATCAGCAATTGCATTTCTAACTTTTTTACCAACTTCATAATGAGTCATATTTGCTTCATTTTCGCCTTGTATTCTATCTTTTCTGAGTTTTTGTTCAGCTTGTGATATTCTAAACAGATTTACAATTAATTCGTCACTTCCCATATTATCCAAAATTTCTTCTCTATATCTCAAACCTTTTCTTTTAGCAATAGCATCAGCTGTTTCACCATTGTATAAGCCTTTATAACCAGCATTATGAAACTTATCAAAGTTCTTCACTCCTGCATTCTTGGCAACCTGATTTAAAGAATAGTTTCCTTTTTTAGTCAAATTTCTTTGATAAAATCTTTTTTCATCTTCACTAAGTAATCCATATTCTTTTTCATTAATCTCCATTTTTCTTGTTTGCACCGCAAAATATGTTTGTGCAAGAGAAATAACCTTTTTTCTAGTATCGCCATTTTGTGCTATTAGATAACAAGCATATCGATTTAATCTGTAATCTTCAATAAAATCCTCTTTTCCTTTTCCAGAAATTATTGACTTCCTGACGTCGGGAAAACAATCTTTTATTGAAAATCCACTGTTTTCACATGCAATCATTGCCTTATCTATTACTTTTCTAAAATTTTCCCACTTTGAATACTCTAAAACTTTCATAAGTTCTCTTGCATACCAAAATTCAATACCATTTTCATCAATATGTTTTATACTTTCAAAAGTTTTATTATTAATTTTTTTATTCAAAATTATCACACCTTCCATTCAAATTATAGAACTTGTGTTTGCGTTGTCAATCACCACTTTATAGAATTTATTAAAAACATTGTAACCTTATTTTGTTCTTCTGACGAAAATTCAGTAATCATAACAATTGTAAATAAGGTTCTATAATTTTAGTTGGGGTGGAGTAACCTGAAAATTGCTCTGCATCAACTATTGACAAAGAGCCCAATCCCACATAATTTCAAAAAGTAAAAAAAATAAGCCGATTCAAATCGACTTATAATTTGTGATATAATTCTCATCTAATTCTCATTAACTTTCAAAAAGTTCAACGAAAATTATTATTGGAGCGGGTAGCGGGAATCGAACCCGCGTAGTCAGCTTGGAAGGCTGGAATTCTACCATTGAACTACACCCGCATTTCTTAAGAACAATATTGATTATAACAAGAGTTATATGCCATGTCAAGAAAATTTTTAAATATTTTTATTTTTTTTGCATCTAATCACATTAAACCCAGCCTTTTTATCAAGTACCTCTACCTCACTATATAATTCATTTAAATAATTTATCGTACTTGGAGCACCATGCTTTTTATTTATAACCAAATAAAATCTTCCACCATCATTCAAATACTCCTTTGCATCCTCATACATCTTATATATAACAGCTTTGCCGGCTCTAATTGGTGGATTTGTAATTATAATATCAAAACGTCCCTCTACATTTGCAAAACCATCAGAAGCAAAAATCTTAGCATTCACCACCCTATTTCTTTCAGCATTTCTAGTAGCAAGATCAATCGCTCTATTATTTATATCACACAATGTGACACTAGAAACCTTAGAAGACAAACTTGAAACAGTAATCCCTATAACCCCATAACCGCATCCCATATCAAGCACACTTCCCTCTAGTTCATCATCAATAATAGTCCTAAGCATAAAATCAGTAGCAAAATCCACATGCTCCTTTGAAAAAACGCCATTATCACTTATAAACTTAAAAGTCCTATCCTTTAACTCATATTTAATTTCTCTTTCATTAGATTCAGATTCTGGATTTGCTGAATAATAATGATCCATATCAATACCTCTTTTCGTACATTTTATACCTCTATATATTACAAAAATATAAGAAAATAATCAACATAAACCTCTAAAAAAATTTAACTTGTAAAGCCCCATTAAATCACTTATACTAAATTTGTTAAATATCTACTTCAGTTCAAACTTGAATTAGTTGTAAGGTATGATAAAACTTTTATCCGCAAGGTTTGTCAAGGTAGTATGGCTGGCGCCATCTCCACCTTGACAAAAATTGCTACTAAAAGTATTATCATACCTTACAACTAATTCAAGTTTGAACTGAAATCCCACAATAAAAATAATAAGGAGGTTCAAAAACATGAGAAATAGAGGTTTCGAAGTTTGCAAAGGATTTGAAAATAGTGATATAACACTACCTATAAGAAAAACAAAATCTTCTGTTGCCTACGATTTAGAAGCAGCAGAAGATACAATAATTCCATCAATTTGGAAAACCGTTTTTACAAACGTTGGTAAATTTTTAAAGGGTGATCACGAATACGAAACATTTAAACCAACACTTGTAAAAACAGGATTAAAAGCATACTTTAACGAAGATGAAGCGTTATTCCTAGCTACAAAAAGTTCATATCCAGGGAAAAAAGGCTTACTTCTTGCAAATAGCATTGGAGTAATTGAAAGCGATTATTACGAAAACCAAGATAACGACGGTCACATAATGTTTGCATACTACAACCTTTTCCCTACAGATGTCACAATAAAAAAACACGAAGCTGCAGGTCAAGCTTTCTTTCAAAAATTTTTAATAACCGACGATGACAATGCCACAGGTATTAGAACAGGTGGTTGGGGCAGCACAAGTAAGTAACAAAATTTATAGCCATACATACCAAAATTCCACAAAGAGTTGGTAAAATTACAGAAACAGCAGTCCATTTCAGACTACCTGTTTCTTTTTTTATAGTCAAACAAGTAGTAGAACACGGCCAATGCATAAGCGAAAACATCATCGTACAAATAGCAGTCACATAAGTCCAGCCATTTGCTATTAGCACCTCTCTCATTTCCACAATACTATTCATTTCAATAAGTTTTCCCGTAGACATATAAGTCATCAAAATAATCGGAAAAACAATCTCATTCGCAGGAAAACCTAAAATAAATGCCATTAATATAACTCCATCTAACCCCATTAACCTTGCAAAAGGATCTAAAAAATCTGTACAATAATTAAGAATACTTACATCCGAAATTGTAACATTTGCTAAAATCCAAATCAAAAGTCCAGCAGGTGCTGCAACAACTACAGCTCTTCCAAGCACAAAAAGAGTCCTATCTAAAAGTGACCTAACAATAACCTTTCCCCACTCTGGAGTTCTGTAAGGTGGCAATTCTAATGTAAAAGATGATGCTTCACCTTTTAAAATAGTTTCAGATAAAATCTTCGAAAACAAGAAAGTTGCTCCTATACCAATAAGTATAACTAACATTAAAAGTAACACACCAGTAATAGAATTTATAATTCCAGACATACCAAAAACAAAAAACATACTTATTATCGAAATCATAGTAGGAAATCTTCCGTTGCACGGCACAAAATTATTTGTCAAAATTGCAATAAGTCTTTCTCTTGGTGAATCAATAATCCTGCACCCTGTCACACCACAAGCATTACAGCCAAAGCCCATGCACATTGTCAAAGCCTGCTTTCCACAAGCCTTACACTTCTTAAATGTATTGTCTAAATTAAATGCAATTCTAGGTAAATACCCTAAGTCTTCAAGAATCGTAAACAAAGGGAAAAATATTGCCATAGGTGGAAGCATTACAGACACAACCCATGTAAGCACACGATAAATTCCATCCATCAATGCACTTATAAACCAAATCGGCAAACTCGTTTTAGAAAGTGAATTTGTTATTTTTTCACCAAGCCAAGAAAATAATTCAAATAACATACTAGACGGATAATTTGCAGCACTTAAAGTAATCCAAAAAACTAAACCAAGTAATAACAACATTATTGGAATTCCAGTCAATTTGCTAGTCAAAATCTTGTCTATTTTTCTATCTTTCTTATTATAATCACTCTTTTCAAAAGTTATATTTCGACTACATATCTCTTCAGCTCTCCTTACAAATTGAGTCGTATTTTCATCAGATACTTTAGTACAAAATTCATTTACATACTTAACATTTTTTCTACTAATTAATTCTTGAACAACATCTTTTAAATCTTCTAAACCAATCTTGCTTCGTGCAACCATTCCTATTACTGGAACATTAAGCTCTTTCGAAATACCGTTCAAATCAATTTTTATCATCTTTTTTTCGGCTTCATCCATAAGGTTTACGCAAATCACAACATTTTTGCAAACACTCATTACTTGCAAAGCTAAATTCAAATTTCTCTCCAAACATACAGCATCACAAACAACAACAATTGCATCATATTCATCATAACAAATAAAATCCCTTACAACTTCCTCTTCTTTTGAATGAGGAATAAGCGAATATGTACCAGGCAAATCATATATATCATACGTTTTGCCTTTATGTTCATATCTTCCCATACTACAATCAACCGTCTTACCAGGCCAATTTCCAGTATGTTGCTTCATTCCCGTCAAGCTATTAAAAACAGTACTCTTCCCGACATTAGGATTACCTAAAAGTGCAATTTTTTTTGTTTCATCTTGCATAAAAAATAACTCCTTTCGTAGTTTATAAACTTATCTCTATATCAATCGCATCTTCATTTCTTATAGCGACAACGGCACCTCTTATCATATAAGCCTTAGGATTTGAAGCAGGGCCAATCAAAACACATTCCACTTTTGTTCCTGGTATCATACCAATATCTAAAAGTCTTCGATTGATGTTAGATTTCTTAGTGATTTTAGTAACATATCCACTTTTTCCTAATTCAAGCTCACTTAAATTCAACTACTTATCCCCTTTCTTTTGTATGCTACTTCAATATATGCTTAAAAAATTTTTCTGTTACTGTCATTTTTTCTCCTTTTTTTCGTTTACTTTTTAGTGCGTTTGATATAAAATAACTTTGAATAAATATAAGAAAGGATTTAAAAATGATTAAGCTATATTCAAAAAGTGTAGACGAAACTAAAGCCTTCGGAAAAAAGCTTGCACCCTACCTAAAAAAAGGTGATGTAATAGTTTTATCAGGAGATTTAGGTGCCGGAAAAACGATGTTTGTTTCAGGGCTTCTTGGTTACTATGGAAAAGAAAACGAAGCTAGTAGCCCTACCTTTACAATAATAAACGAACATCAACTTACAAAAGATTTAAAACTATTTCATTTTGATGTATATAGATTTGATTTTGAAGACGAGTTTTTAGCAATAGGCGGCGAAGAATTTTACGACCAAGGAATTTGCCTAATAGAATGGGGCGAAAAAATTAAAAACTTTCTACCTAAAAACTACATTCAACTTTCTATAACAAAAGATAGTAACGATATAAACAAAAGAATTATTACTTTAACTCCGATTGGAGAAAAATATATTAATACTTTATCGGAGGTGTTTAAAAATGAAAATACTTGCCCTTGATAGTTCGGGTCCTAACTGTAGTGTTGCTCTGCTAGATGATACTACCGTTATTGCAAATTTTAATTTAAATAATGGAATAACACATTCAGAAACATTAGTACCGTTAGTAGACGAACTATTTAAATTTGCAAACATGACTATAAACGATGTAGATGCTTTTGCTTGTAGCATTGGCCCAGGTTCATTTACAGGACTTAGAATTGGTATCGCAACAATAAAAGGATTTGCTTTAAGTTTAAACAAACCTGTTCTTTCTGTACCGACATTACAATCGCTTGCATACAACGTCCCATTTTTTGATGGAATCGTTTGCACAGTATTAGATGCTAGAAATGATAATGTATATTCTGCATTATTTAATGTAAAAGAAAAAGTAGAAATGATTGGCGATTACATCACAGATACTATTGATACATTAATCCAAGAATTAAAAAAACATGATTCAGATATACTTTTTGTCGGAGATGGCAGTGTTTCTTTTAAAGAAAGATTTGAAAATGAATTTGGAAACAAAGCACATTTCATGCCTTACCATCTAAACGAACAAACTGCGATATCTGTCGCAAAAGCAGCACATGACAAAGCTTTATTAAACGACTACGACTCAGTCGATGCTCTACATCCTTTGTATCTTAGAAAATCACAAGCAGAAAGAGCTTTAGAAGAAAAATAATATAAAGGATGTATAAAAATGGATAAAATAAAAATAAGCCAAATGACTATGGAAGATTTAGAAGGTGTTTATGAAATAGATAAAGAAGCCTTCCCTATTCCATGGCGACGTTCTTCTTTTGAAGAAGAACTAAAAAATATTTTAGCAACATATTTAGTCGCTAAAATAGATGAAAATATAGTTGGCTACCTAGGTATGTGGTTTATCATGGATGAATGCCATATAACAAACATAGCTGTTAGTAGCAATTATAGAAGAATGGGAATTGCAAAAAAATTAATAAACGAAATGTTTAAACTTTGTAAGGACCATTTAACATCATACATATTACTAGAAGTAAGAGCAAATAATATTCCTGCACAAAAATTGTATGAAAGTTTCGGATTTAAAATAGATGGCATTCGAAAAAATTACTACAAAAATCCAGATAACACACACGAAGATGCTATCTTAATGACAAAAGAATTTTAAAAAACAAAGGAGAAAAAAACATGGCAAGAATAAAAGAATTAAGTTTTAAAGAATTAAAAAAAGAATGTGACCCATCATCTTTTAAATTTAAGACAACTAGAGAATTAGAACCATTCTCAGGTACAATAGGTCAAGCCAGAGGAATTAAAGCAATCGAGTTTGGACTTAACATCGATATCAAAGGATACAACTTATATCTTGAAGGTCCTACCGGAATCGGAAAAACCATATACGCAAAAAATCTATTAAACGAAATAGCAAAAACAAAACCAATACCAGATGATTGGTGCTACATTTATAACTTTGATAATTCTAATGAACCAAAAGCCATATCTCTTCCTGCAGGACTTGGAAGACAATTTATGAATGATATGGATTCATTTATTCAAACAATAAAAACAGAAATAAGATCTGCTTTTAATAATCAAGATTTTGAAAAAGAAAAAGCAAACATACAAAGAGATGTAGAGGAAAAAAAAATAAGGCTAATCGAAAAACTTAACAAAGAGGCATTGAAACAAGGTTTCGAAATAAAAAATACATCTTCAGGAATCTACTTCTTGCCTATGATTGACGGTAAAACATTATCAGAAGATGAATTTAATGCCTTAGACGAAAAAACAAAAAATGATTTCGAAGCACGTAGTGTTTTGATTCAACAGCAAACAATTGATACAATGACCAAAATTAAAGACATGGAGAAAAAGGCAAACGAAAAAATGAACTCTTGGCAAAACAACATAGCACTATTTGCGGTTACAATTCAAGTAAATGAACTTCGTAATAAATACAAAAAATTTAGCAAAGTACAAGAGTTTCTAAAAAACATTCAAAAAGATATTTTAACAAACCTAAACGAATTTATAGAAGATGAACAAAAACCTATGGGACCTATGAGCATGCCAAAACAAGAAGCGCAAAAGCCTTGGCACAAATACAAAGTAAACCTATTTGTAGATAATGGTAACTTAACAGGAGCTCCTGTAATCATAGACTCTAACCCCTCTTTTTATAACCTATTTGGAAAACTAGAATATGAAAATTCATTTGGAACTTTAAAAACAGATTTTACACTAATAAAACCAGGACTAATACACAAAGCAAATGGTGGTTATATAGTTTTACAAATTCGTGATTTGCTTACAAACCCTCTTACTTGGGAACTTTTCAAAAGAGTTCTAAGAACGAAAGAAATCCACGTAGATTCATTAAAAGATTATCAACTAAACACAGTTGCAATCTCTAGCTTAAAACCAGAACCAATACCAGTAAATATAAAAGTAGTTTTAATAGGTCCATCTTACATTTATTATCAACTACTAAATGCAGACGAAGACTTTAGAAAGCTATTTAAAGTGAAGGCGGAATTTGATGAAGAAGCCCCACGTACAGATGCAAATATGTTTAAAATTGCACAATTCATCCATAACTTCTGCGAAAAAGAAAAAGCACCACACTTTAATGCAGGTGCTGTTGCAAAAGTTATAGAATACTGCTCTAGAATGGTAGACAATCAAACAAAACTATCAACACAACTAAACGAAATAACAGAACTTCTTGGAGAATCATGCACATGGGCAAAAATGGACGGAGCAAAAACAGTTACTGCAACCTATGTAAAAAAAGCCATTGAAGAAAGAATAGAAAGAGTCAACAAATACGATCAAAGACTAGTAGAAATGATTCAAAACGGAACAATAATGATAGATACTACAGGAGAAAAAGTAGGTCAAATAAACGGACTTTCAGTTATGAACATAGGCGACTACTCATTTGGTAAGCCAGCCAAAATAACCGCAAACACCTACGTTGGAAAATCAGGAATCGTAAACATAGAACGTGAAGTTGAAATGAGTGGAACAACACACTCAAAAGGAGTAATGATATTATCAGCCTACATCGGCGAAAAATTTGCCCAAGATAGACCACTATCACTTGCAGCAAGTCTTTGCTTCGAGCAAATGTACAACGGTGTAGATGGCGACAGTGCATCCAGCACAGAATTATACGCAATCTTATCTAGCCTATCAGAACTACCAATAAAGCAAAACATCGCAGTTACAGGTTCAGTAAATCAGAAAGGTGAAATCCAACCAATCGGTGGACTAACAGATAAGATAGAAGGATTCTTTAACATCTGCAAACTTCGTGGCTTAACAGGAGATCAAGGAATAATAATGCCATATCAAAACATAAAAAACCTTAACCTAAACGACGAAGTTATAAAAGCAGTAAAAGACGGAATGTTCCACATATATGCTATCAAAAACGTAGACGAAGGAATTGAACTTCTTACAGGAGTTCCAGCCGGTAAGAAAAACAAAAACGGCGAATACCCTGCTGGCAGTGTTAATTACCTAGTAAATGAAAAACTAAAAAAATATTCTCTTAGCACTGAAAAAAAATAATAATAACAGTGGGTGAAAAGTTTTATTTTCACCCACCTCTTTTATTCTTTCTTAATTTTTATTTTTCCTTTTTCTTTTGCATATTCAAAATTTGCAAAGGCTCCATTAATCATCGTCCACTGAAGCTCTACATGTCCAACATCAATATCATAAATTACAGGAATATTAAGCACATCAAAAGCAGAATGTAAAACATCTTCATAAGAAAAATCTTTCATACTCTCCTTAGCCCTAGTTCTACCAATCAAAATTCCATTTGCATTTTTAAACCAACCAGCTTCTCTCATTTGCCAAAGAGTCCTATAAAAATCTGCAACACTCATCTCACAATTTTCAAGATACCAAATCATACCTGAGTCAAAACCAGAACAAAAAGTTTTAACATAGTCATAAGGTGTCCCAATAATACTTCTTAAAACATCAGCACACCCACCAATTAATCTACCAGAAAAAGAAACAGCATCATCGTCATAAAGACTTTTATAAATAACTTTCGTGTCTGGTCTTGGCAATTCAAACTCCATTCCATCTTGCCAATAAATAGGCTCAGCCTCATACTTTTCAAAACTTTCTTGCACACTTTCAGCTTTATTCGAAATCATATTAATACTATTCATATAAGAAAAATGTATCTCTTTTCTACCATACCCTCCAAAATTAGTACCATGAACAGTCGCAATATTATACTTTGTTGTCAAATAAAAAAGTAATAGCGACGTATCCGAAAATCCTTGCACCCATTTTGGCTTTTTTTCTTTCAGATTATAATTATCTAGGTAAGGTAACATTTCCATCAAAAATTCGCCACCTGATGCGGATACGATATACTTTACATCATCATTAGAATATAATTTGAAAAATTCCTTAGCTCTTTCTTCTCCAGAAGAGCTTACAAATTTCTTCTCTTCCATCCTAACATTTGGAGTTTCAATCACTTTATACCCTAAATCTCCCAAATTTTTAATCGCTTTTTCTACTTTTTGAATATCCTTCTCCTTGCTTATTCCACCAGACGTAGCAGTAACACCTATTATATCCCCTTTTCTTAAAGGCTCTGGAAAAATCATCCTATCTCCTCCTCATAAATTTTTGTTTAATAAGTTTAATTAAGGACGGAGAAAAAAGAACAAAACTTGCTCTTTTTTCTCCGTCCCCAATCGACCCAAATTTTTATTTCTTTAAATATCCATCAAGTGGATTTACATATTTACCATTTTCTCTAACTTCAAAATGAAGATGTGGTCCTGTAGCATAACCAGTCATACCAACTAAAGACAACGCATCACCACGTTTTACCTTATCGCCTTTCTTAACAAGTATCTTCTGAGCATGAGCATACAAAGTAGTAATGCCACCACCATGGTCAACTACAACAGTATTACCATATCCAGAAATCCAACCAGCTGTGATAACAGTACCATCAGCAGCTGCTGTAATATTTTTTCCGTTACATCCTGCTCCCGCAATATCTATACCAGTATGCATCTTATAAACTTTTAAAACAGGGTGCAATCTATTTCCAAAAGGAGACGAAATTCCATAATATCCAGGTAGTGGCCAAGCCATTGTACCACCAGTATATTTTGTGTTCGTAGAAGAAGCAGCTCTAATTTGTGCAACTAAAGCATCAGCTTTCTTTTGAAGTTCATCAATAGAATCACTAAGCACATCTTCAGACTTATTAAGCTCTGCTAAATACTCTGTTCTTACAACTTTTGTCTCATCTAATGTACTCTTCTTTTCTTGTGCTTCTACTTTTTTATTTTGACATACAATCTTATTATTTTCCAATTCTGCCTTTTGAACATTAATTATTTCTTGGTCTTTTTCCAAGTCATTTAACAAATCATTGTCATACTTCATAACATCATCAATAATTTGTTTTCTATACATAAAATCCGAAATACTTTCTGAATTTAAAAGCATCTCCCAATAAGATATACTACCATTTTCATAATAAGTAGCAGCTCTTCTCTTACGTATATCATTCTTTTTATCATATTGCTTTTGCATATAATCAATATTATCTTCTGCAATTGAAATATCACTTTCCAAACTCTTTATTTCGCTTTCAAGTGAAGCTATTGTGCTTTCTGTTGTAGTAATTTGTTTATCCAAATTATCAATTTCAGTTAAAGTATTCTTCTTATCTTTTTTTATTTGCGTTAATTGATTTCTAGCATTTTTTATATCTTTATTAGTTTGATTCAATTGATTTTGTGCATTCGAAGCCGCAAAAACAGTAGTAAATAGCATTATGAAAATCAAAAAAACAGATATTATTCTTTTCATATGTATCCTCCTCTTTTACACATCCAAATACTTATTGATAGACATTGAACTTCCTACCGTTCCTATACCTATACTTACAAGTAATAACAAAGTTGTAAGGGATGATAAAACCTCAGCTTTAGGAACCAAAAAGTCAAATAACTGAACATTAGCACTTGCATTAACAATACTTCCATAAACAACATTCGTTAAAAGCAAAGTTATACCAGCTGCTAAAATTGCGATAATTAGACCCTCTATTATGAAAGGAGCTCGTGCATATCTATCAGTTGCACCAACATACTTCATAATAGATATTTCCTTTCTTCTAGCATAAAGAGCAAGCTTAATAGAATTCATCATAACAAAACAACCCATTATAGTAACCAAAATAAGTACCGTAATTGTAATTATTCTAACAGACATCGCAACCTTTATTGATTTCTCTGCCCTTTTAAATCCAGAATCATTTGTGATTGCCGAATACAATTTATCAATACTATAAATTTCATTTTTTATTTCAGAAGTGTTTCCATTTTTTCTACCGTCAAGAGTAATTACAAAAGAAGCTTTAAAGACACCATCTTCTGGTGATATATCTTTTACAAGATTTGGACTCATTTCTTTTGCTTTTTCATAAGCTTCATCTGTATTAACATACTCAACATCAGATATACCATCAATATTATATAAAATCGATAGAATCTCGGTTACGTCTTCGTCGTTAAGCCCTTCAACATACAAATTGACCTTGCTTTCATCTTCCTTTAAATCACCCATAAATGCATTTGCATTTAAATACAAAATATAAAGACCACCAATTAAACTAAGTACAACAAACATCGTACCTAAACCAATTAAAAAAGTTTTGCTATTTTTCTTTATTCCCTCAAGGCTTTCTAAAATCCAATACCCAATCGTACTTATACTCATTTTGTATATACACCTCTCTTAATATCGCTATGAATAACACCATGGTCAATTGCTATAACTCTTTTTTGCATCTTATCCACGATTTCCTTAGCATGAGTTGCTACAACAACAGTAGTACCTCTCCTATTAATATCATTAAGAAGCGACATAATTTCCCAAGCCGTATCAGGATCTAGATTTCCAGTAGGTTCATCGGCAATCAGCATCATAGGATTATTTACAATAGCCCTAGCAACCGCAACCCTTTGCTGTTCACCACCAGATAATTGATCTGGATAAACTTTAGCCTTATGTAAAAGTCCAACAAGTGATAAAGCATTTGGAACTTGTTTACGAATAATCTTAGGATTAGTTTCAATAACCCTCATCGCATACGCAACATTTTCATAAACAGTTTTATCTTGTAAAAGTCTAAAATCTTGAAAGACAATTCCCATACTTCTTCTTAAATATGGAATCTTTTTCTTTGGCAAATTAGTAATATCCTTACCGTTTATATAAATCCTACCAGATGTAGGTTCAACTTCTTTTAAAAGCATTTTCATAAGTGTAGACTTTCCGCAACCGCTTGGTCCAACAATAAAAGCAAACTCACCTTTTTCAATTTCCAAACTAACATCACGGACAGCTTCAGTACCTGTAGCATATCTTTTAGATACATTTTCAAAAGTAATCATAGCTCGTCCTCCCATTTTTCCACTATGCAATTTAATTTTACCAATAAATTCTAGTAAAATCAATAAATTAAATGTGAATTTTTTAGGAAAATTTTTCCTAATCCGTGAGACTTTTTACATAATAAAAAATTCATACATCGTATAAATATTTTGCAGATTCATACCAATACAAGAATTATTTTCAAATGTAATATTTAAATGTTATTATCAAAATAGGATAAATCAAAAAACTTGTCATATCACAAAATTTTTTCTTTTTCAAGCGAGCATTTTAATAAATTTATTCTTATCATCAAATGAATGATTTTTTATAATATTATTAAACCTTCTTAACTTCATCCACAATATATTTAGCAGTAATCTTGTAATAATCCATAAGCTCATTCCATTTGCCAGATTTACCAAACTCGTCATTTATTCCAAGCTTTGTAAGTTTCTTTGGATATTTTATAGCTAATAAGTCTGCAACAGCACTACCAAGTCCACCAATAACACTGTGATCTTCAACAGTTATTAACTTTTTAGTCTCTTTTGCAGCCTTTACAATAAGTTCTTCATCTAAAGGTTTTATTGTATGAATATCTATAACTCTTACTTTTATATTCTCGTTTTCTAATTCTTTTTGTGCCTTTAAAGCTTCGCTAACCGTCACACCCGTAGCAATTATTGTTGCATCAGTTCCATCTCCATGTTGAACACCTTTTCCAAATTCAAATTTAGAATTTATATCGTATATCTCCTCAGTTGCAGGACGAGTTAATCTTATATAAACTGGTCCATCATGTTTTATAGCCTCTTCAATCAAGAAATGTGCTTGATTATAATCTGATGGTGACAATACTGTCATATTTGGTATTGCACGCATAAGTGCAATATCTTCTAAGGCCTGATGAGTTGCACCATCTTCACCAACAGTAACTCCAGCATGAGTTGCTGCTATCTTTACATTCAAGTTTGGATATGCTATCGAATTTCTTACTTGATCATAAGCACGTCCTGCTGCAAACATAGCAAATGTACTAGCAAAAGGTATCTTGCCACCTATAGCAAATCCTGCTGCAGTTCCCATCATGTCTTGCTCTGCAATTCCCATGTCAAAAAATCTATCCGGATAAGTATTTTTAAAACCTACTGTTTTTGTTGCTCCAGCTAAATCAGCATCTAATACAACTAAATTTTTATACTTTTCACCAAACTCAACAAGAGCATCACCATAACTGTCCCTAGTCGCTTTCATTATACATCCTCCTTTTAAATAATAATTAGTTAACTAACTATCATATAATTTTCTACATATTTTCTATATCTTTTATTGCTTCTTCATACTGCTCTTTATTTGGTGCCTTACCATGCCATGATGCTTTATTTTCCATAAAGCTGACACCCTTTCCTTTAATCGTATTAGCTATTATCATGCTTGGTCTATCACTCTTTTTAGCATTATTCACAGCAGCTATTATCTCTTCAAAATTATGCCCATCTATTTCTTGCACATACCAACCAAAAGCTTCGAATTTTTTATCAACTGGACTAACCGTCATTACTTCATCATTTGAACCATCTATTTGTAATTTATTATAATCTAAAAAAGCTATAACATTATTTAATTTATAATGACTTGCAGACATCGCTGCCTCCCAAATTTGCCCTTCTTGAATTTCTCCATCACCTAATATAGCATAAACATGATTTGGCTTTTTATCTAGTTTAAAAGAAAGTGCTATACCATTTGCAACAGATAAACCTTGTCCTAAGGAACCACTTGAAACATCCACACCAGGTGTATATCTAGAAGATGGATGCCCTTGCAAAATACTTCCTAGCTTTCTTAAATTTGGTAATTCATTTTTCGAAAAAAATCCCTTTTCTGCAAGCACTGCATAAAGTGCAGGAGCTGCATGTCCTTTAGATAAAACAACTTTATCTCCCTCTTCTATCAAATCAAAATATATCGAAGTCAATATATCTGCACACGAAAGAGAACCCCCTGGATGTCCTGAATTTGCAGAATAAACTTGAAGTAAAATATCTTTTCGTACCTCTTTTGAAATAGCTTTCAAATCCATCACTTTACCTCTTCCTTTCAAATTTCATTTTTAAATCCTCTACCAATAGCTTCCGAAACAGTAGTAACTATAACAAAAGCTGCATCATCTATTTCTTTTATTTTGTCTTCTATTTTAGGAATCTCTCTTTTATTTGCAATACAAAGAATTATATTTTTGTCAGTTCCAGAATATGCCCCTTGACCTTTTATATAAGTAACTCCTCTTTTAATATCGTTCATTATATACTTAGATATTTCTTCGCTCTTGTCTGAAATAACAAAAATAGCTTTTGAATATTTAGCACCGTCTAAAATTAAATCAATAACTTTTGTCATTACAAAAACAGCAATACCAGAATACAAAGCTATTTCAATACTCTCAAATGTAAATGCTGCAAATGCAATAATAATTCCATCTATAATCAAAATAATTTCGCCTAAATTCAAGTGCTTATTTTTTGATTGAATTAACTTAGCAAGTAAATCTGTTCCACCCGTAGTACTTTCGCCCTTTATTGCAATAGCTATTCCTACACCAATAATCACACTTCCAAAAATAGATGCAAGTAACATATCCGAAGTAAGTGGTGTCCAAGAAGCACCAACATTTAGCATAAGTGAAAGAGATAACATACTAAGTAACGTTCTAAATGAATACTTAACTCCAAGCATCTTCATAGATACCAAGAAAAGTGGAATATTTAATACAAGCGAAACAACAAATACTGGTATTCCAAAAATATAATAAGCAAGCATTCCTATTCCATTAAAACCACCTGTTGTAAGCTTTAGCGGAATCAAAACCCAAGACTCACCAATGCCAACTAAAGCACCACCAATAATTGCAAACAAAAATTTTACAAAATCTTCTAACTTAATTTGTTTCACAACTATTATCCTCCATTTCTCCTATGTGATTTTATTTTACCTCATCTAAAATCTTATTTAGTGTTTTTGTTCCAATTTCTCTAAAATAATTTATTTTAGAGAAATAATCAACTTTTTCGTTATTCATAAAATTATCTACATAGCTTAATATCTTGTCCACAGCTATGTCGTCATAAGTACAAACTGGTGTCATATTTATAAGCTCCAAAAATCCATCTATCTTAGGATCATATGAAATACCAACAGTAGGTACATTCATAACTGCTGAGAAAACAAGTGAATGTAATCTAACACCGATATTTACATCCATAAGTCCCATTGTCCCTAGAATCTCAGATGGCAAATATCTATTTGGCATAAGAACAGCTTTATCTTCATGCTTCATCTTATGCATAATAATTTTACTAATTTCAGCATCCTTTGGCTTATGGAAAGGGAAAAATACAATTCTTGCATCATACTTTTCGTGAAGAGCATCAGCAAGTTTTGCGAATAAATCCGTTCTATCTTTATCTTTCCATTCTCTAACCGATAAACCAATTAACTTTTGTCCTTCTTTTAAGCCATGAACATTATCATTAAGAATTTTTAGGCATCTTTCCTTTGCTGGAGGTTGCATCATAAAAATCATATCAGAAGAAAACATTATTTTATCTTCTTTAATTCCAAGCTCCTTAGCAAACTCAATTGCATGTTCGTCTCTAAGTGCAACTAATTTAACACTTTTTTTATTTAAAATACTTTTAGTCATCTTTCTATATAGTTTTGTTTTTAAAGGCCCCATTCCTTGATAAGCAACGCATACTTTCTTTCCAAGAAGCTGCGCAAGCTTTACAATTCCTAAATAGTACCAAATACTTTTCTTACTAGTTATGTCTTGAAATAAAGTTCCTCCACCACTTATAACCATATCTGACTTTTTTATAGCTTTTACAATCTCAAAAAATTTATACCTATCATAAGCTTGTACATTATAAAGTTCTTTAGTTCTCTCAGGATTTGAAGAAAGTACTATTAGACCATAGTCTCTTTTGGCTAAAAGTGTAGACATGGTCTCAATCATTGCTTCGTCTCCAGTATTATTAAAACCATAATACCCTGAAATCAAAATATTTTTCAAAATATCACCTCATCATATTTAAAGCTTCTTTTGCTGCCTCCATCTCTGCTTCTTTCTTACTTTTTCCATTACCTTTACCTAGTAACTTACCATCGCAAAAAACCTCAGCTGTAAAAAGTCTATTATGTTCTGGTCCAGTTTCATCCACAATTTTATATTCAATTTTTACATCACCATGAACTTGTAACTTTTCTTGCAAAGTAGTCTTATAATCATTACTTCCTTTTGTCAAATATTCTTTTACTTTTTTTACGACCCAAGAAAGTATAAAATTTTTAGCTTCATCTAATCCGCCATCTAAGAAAATAGCTCCAATCACAGCTTCAACACTATCTGCTAAAATAGAATTTCTGTATCTGCCATCAATTTTTTCTTCACATTTTCCAACAAGTAAAAAATCACTAAAGCCATAGTTATTTGCAAGCTCAGCTAAAGACTCTTCACAAACTGCATATGCTCTAGTTTTAGTCATTTCTCCCTCAGAAAGTTTTGGATAATTTAAATAAATATATTCACTCGAAATGAGCTCCAAAATAGCATCACCTAAAAATTCTATTCTTTCGTTGCTCTCTCTTCCTTTTATTTCGTTTGCATAAGAAGTATGGGTTAAAGCAAGTTCTAAAAGTTTGTCATGTTTAAAATTATAATTAATTTTATCTTGCAAGCTTTTCATAAAATTTCACCACCTTTTGTTAATATAAAAATTATATCATAAATTATTA
>ULTU01080284.1_pt1 | contig 41610 bp, 44 predicted proteins | sample 1957861 | NCBI WGS metagenome assembly ULTU01 (sample SAMEA4835742, study PRJEB28245) | human gut metagenome | biome: gut microbiome; material: fecal sample | place: Denmark | collected 2008
TATATCCTCTTATAATGTCATCTACAATCATAATTTCTGGTGACATTACAAGATTATCGTTTTTGCCTTTTAATAGTCTTTGTGCTACAACTGCTTTAAGTACAGACGCCATCATATATTTTATAGTTCTTTGGTCTGACAAATCATAAAAGTTAACGATTCTATCGATTGTTTCTGCACAAGATCTGGTGTGCATTGTACCTATTACAAGATATCCTGCTTCTGCCATTTCAAGCATAGCATCCATTGTAAGTCTATCTCTAACTTCACCAACAACAAGTATGTCACAATCTTCTCTTAGTGAGTTTATTGTTCCAGCCCCAAAGCTTTCACAGTCTCTTCCTTCTCCGACTTCTTTTTGAATTATCAAAGATTTTATTGATTTGTGTGCATATTCGATTGGATCTTCAAGCATTAATATTTTTTTGTTTTCACTTTTGTTTATTTCGTTTACAAGTGCATTAAGTGTTGTTGTTTTTCCAGAATTTGATTTACCTGTTATTAAGATAAGACCTTGTGGAAGTAAGGCTAATCTTCTAACGATGTCTGGAAGACCTAGGTCTTTAAATTTTGGTAGTTCTGATTTTATGATTCTTATTGTATAAACATATACTTGATTAGAGAAAGAAACGTTTATCCTAAATCTAACATCATCTAATTCATAATTTAAATCAATTTTTCTATCACGTATAAAGGCATTTCTTACACCGTCATTGTAATTTGAAAAAACTCCAAAAATCTCCATTAAATCATTTTCATTAATCTCGCTTGTTTCTTTAGATTCAACTAGCTCTCTGTTTATCCTAAAAATTGGTTTCATTTGATTAACTAGATGTATATCTGATGCACCTCTTCTTATACCTTCACGCAATAAACCATCTATATCTACCATTTCTTTCTCCTCCTTTGTAATTTTATAAACCACTATAACATTTTTGCTTTTTTAATCAACTCATCAAATACGTCATTTTTTTCGGGCAAAGCCTCAAATTTCATTATTTCATCTTTCACAGGATGCTTAAATTCTAGTCTATATGCCCAAAGTGCAATTTGTTTTCCCATAGAGCCTTTACCATATTTTTGATCTCCATATAAGCTGTGACCTGCGTTAGAAAACTGAACTCTAATTTGGTGATGTCTACCTGTTTCAAGATTTATTTTTACCAAACTTAAATCGTTTTTTTCTGCTAAAACTTCATACGTTAGCCTAGCAAGTTTTGCACCTTTCTTATCTTTGCTCACAACTTTGCTCATATTAAGTGCTTCGTCTTTCCATAAATAATTTTCTAAAATTCCATTTTGTTTTTCGAATTTTCCATTTACCACAGCTAAATAAGTTTTAGAAAAAGATTTATTTCTTATGCTCTCTGAAAGCCTTGAGGCAGCTTTAGATGTTTTTGCAAATACCATAATTCCACCAACAGGTCTATCCAATCTATGAACTAAACCGACATATACATTACCAGGTTTTTGATATTTTTCTTTTATATATTCTTTTACTAAAGAAAGCATATCTATATCATTTGTCTTATCGGATTGAGATGGAATATTGTATGGCTTTATAACGACAATTATATGATTATCTTCGTATAAAACTTTTAACATAAAAGTTTATTCCTCCCATCTTCCATAAATGCCACAAGGCAAAATAATTCTGCTATCTTTCATAGGAAGTCCAATCTCTCCACTAGTAACTTTTCCTTTTTGCTTAATAAGCATGTTTAAAATATTTGCAAGAATTGTAGGAGCAAGTCCTGTAGTATATGAGTTAATTATGAAAAACAAAGGTTTATCAGATAAAACTTTCGTGCATAACTCAACTAACGTATATAAGCTATCTTCAATATTCCAAACTTCACCATTTGCGCCCCTACCATAAGAAGGTGGATCCATAACTATCGCATCATATTTGTTGCCTCTTCTTATCTCTCTTTGAACAAATTTAATTACATCATCTATAATAAATCTAACAGGTTTATCTTGAAGTTCAGAAGAAGTAATATTTTCTTTTGCCCAAGCAGTCATTCCTTTAGATGAGTCTACATGACATACACTAGCACCAGCATAAGCACAAGCGACAGTAGCTCCTCCAGTATAAGCAAATAAATTTAAAACTTTGATAGGTCTTTTAGCATCTCTGATTTTTTTAATCATAAAATCCCAGTTAGCAGCTTGCTCTGGAAAAAGCCCTGTATGTTTAAAACCCATTGGCTTTAGATTAAATGTCAAATCTTTATATTTAACTTGCCAACTTTTTGGAACGTTTTTAATGTACTCCCATTCACCACCGCCACTTTTACTTCTGTGGTAATGTGCATTAGCTTTTTTCCAAAGTTCACCATGTGATTTGTGACTCCAAATAATCTGAGGGTCTGGCCTAATAAGAATAATATTTCCCCATCTTTCTAGTTTTTCTCCATTTGCCATATCTAGTATTTCGTAATCTTTCCATTCGTTTGAAATAATCATATAAACTCCTTTTCCACCATATATTTTTATTGGTGATTAAAATGCTCTATTTTTTATTATTTATAATTTTTATGTTAATTTATTTCTTCGTACTTAAAGAAAAAAACACTTTTAAAATATTTAAAATTCAAAACTTCATATTACCATTTATGCTTATATTTATAATAATTTTCACAGTTATCTTTTCAAATAAAGTTTATAACGTAGCACACGATGCTTTTTTACTCTGGGTAAATAATGTAATACCATCATTACTTCCGTTTTTTATATGTATTGAACTTCTTAAAAGGACTAACTTTCTAAACATAATCGGTAAGCTCTTAAATCCACTTATGAGACCTCTTTTTAACGTGCCTGGTGTAGGTGCATTTGCCCTTTCAATGGGAATAACTTCTGGATATCCTGTCGGAGCGAAAGTTGCCTCTGATTTATATAAAGATAAGCTTTGTACTAAAGAAGAAGCTGAACGATTAATAGCCTTCACTAATTCTTCTGGTCCACTTTTTATAATCGGAGCAATCGGAATTGGAATGTTCGAAAATCAAAAAATCGGGTTGCTATTATTACTAACTCATTTTCTAGCTGCGATAACGGTTGGTCTATTATTTAAATTTTATAAATATCATAAGACTTCTAGTATTATATCACATACTATGTCAAATTCCAATACTATTAATATATCTAAAATTGGCTCTATAATGGCCGAAGCAATAAATAAGAGCATATCCACCTTGCTTTTAATCTGTGGATACATAGTTTTCTTTGCCGTACTAAACGAAGTAATTAGTCTTACATTACTTAAAAATGTTTCAAACCCATTAGTAGTTGGAATATTAAATGGATTGCTTGAAATAACAAGCGGAATTAAAAAGCTTTCTATAATAGACTCTTTGGAACTAAACACGTTATTACCATTAGTAGCCTTTATATTAGGATTTGGTGGATTTTCAGTGCATATGCAAGTCGCAAGCATATTATCCGAAACGAACCTGTCAATGAAACCATATTTGCTTGGAAAACTTATTCAAGGCATCTTTGCCTCACTCTATACATTCCTAATACTAAAATACACAAACTTCTTAAATTTAGAAACAGTCACTGCATTTAGTTACTACACATCTACACCAGTCATACTAAACGAAAGCTATAATCTCTTTCGCACAATAGTAACAATAGCCTTTATTGGAATCCTTGCAAGCCTACTCCTAAAAAAGACAAGAAAAAACTGTTAAAACTCAAATTAAAAAAGTTATAAAGTTATACGGTCAGATAATACTTTTAGTAGCAATTTTGTCAAGGTGGAGATTGCGAAGCAATACTACCTTGACAAAGCCTTGCGGATAAAAGTATTATCTGACTGTATAACTTTATAACTTTTTGACTTTTATTTATAATATATAAATTTTACTCGCTCCTTATAGCCTCAAGTGGTTTTATCTTTGTTGCCTTTCTAGCAGGGTACAAACCAGAAACTATTCCCACAAACATAGCAAAAGCAACAGCAGCTATTGATAACCAAATCGGTATTACCGAAATTGTAGAAGATGTAGAAAGTCCAATAGCTGAGCCAATTTCAGGTGCATATTTATTTAATATGTATGATACCAAATAGCTAAGTCCTACACCAACAATTCCTCCACAAAAACCTATAATTGATGCTTCAAATAAGAAAATTTTTCTTATATCTGTAACAAGACATCCCAAAACTTTCATAACACCTATCTCTTTTGTTCTTTCATAAATAGACATTATCATAGTGTTGGCAATTCCTATAGCAGACACTAAAAGTGAAACTGCACCAATACCTCCAAGAATTAATTGAAGCATATTTGAAGTTTCTTTAATGCTATCTAGTTGATCAGCCATACTATATGCAGTATATCCCATATCTTTAATTTGCTTTTGAACATCAGAAACATGGTCAACATCATCAACACTAACCCAAACTTCTTGATATTCCACATTCTCTATTTTTTTATTATTTTTCTTTTGAGCTTCCTTATACCATTTCATGACTTGTGTTATTGGAGCATATGCACTATAGCCAAATTCTCCTGTAGACTCTTGCATCAAACCAGCAACATGTAGTTTCTCATATTTTGGCGTTTTATTGCTATCCCAAGTGTTATCAAAAGTTATTTTAACATTTCCTCCCATTAGGTCTACATCCGGTTGCTCGCCACCACCGTAACGATTTCCTTTTGGATTATAAAAATAACAAGAGTCTGAGCCAAACAAAATCGCTGTAGGATTATCATTAGACAAATATTCACCGGAAGCTAATTTAGGAAAATCAAAATATTTTATACACTCTGGGTCAATTCCAATAATGTTTATGTAAGATTGATACTTGCCTGATTTCAAATTTGCACTAACATTTAAAGTAGGTGTTACAGCTCTTACATGATTCATAGATTTCAATGTCGATATAAAAGATTCGTCTAGCTTTTGTGTTTTTGACGTTCCTGTACCTGTATCTTCATCCCATATATAACTGTTTTTAGAAATGGTTATTTTGGTTAAGCTTCCCCATTGTGACATTTCTTCTTTATATCCTTCTGTCATACCAACACCAAGTGACACCATTATAACAATTGAAAAAGTACCAATAACTACACCCATTATAGTAAGAATAGTTCTAAGTTTTCTACGCCAAAGGTTTTTAAAACCCATTTTTACAAAATCTATTCTTTTCATATTTTTTACCTTTCATATTTTCTTAATTATTTCTTTGCAGCTTTCTTTCCTAATATTATTCCAAGAACTATACCTAAAACAACACATACGCCAATAACTATACTTAAAATGGCTGTATTGCTAAGTCCTCCTCCTCCATTGTTTGTCAAATCCCCACTCATTGCAGAATCATCAAAGCCCGTATTTCCATCAAAAGTTGGCTCCATGTCAATAGTTTCGTCAGTTAATGAACCGCTTTCAGAATTGTTTTCTGTCGCAACAATTTCATTACTAGTATTCGAATCCGCTTCGTCCAAATTTGTATTTGTGGCAACATTGTTCGTTGCAATAGGCATATCATCTTTCATGGGTGGATTAACTGCAATTGAATCTGTAGTAATATTATTAATACCCACTAATTTTTTTTCATTCATTATAGTACCTCCTTTTAAATCTCATCTTCTAATCTTTTTCTAACTATTTTTGTTGTAATTACTTTAGTAATTATGAAAGACACTAAAAAGCTTCCAAAACCAATTCCAATAAGCATCCATATATTAAGTGGTTCCTCTGTTGGCTCAACAGGATTCATTCCTGGATCATCTGGATTATAATCACCTGGATCGTAGTTTGGCATAGTTGAAGCATATCCTGTAAATTCTTTTTTAACTTCTATTTTCTTGCCTGAAGAATCTTCAAATGTAAGAATTAGTGTACCTACATTTTCACCTTCCTTGGTTGGTGTAACCATAATATCATAATAATCTGTATTACCAGCCTCTAAATTACCAATATAATTAATATCTTGTGTTGCCTTATAGTCACCCTCAACGCTTGCTGTCAAATTAGCAACTCTAGCCTTACCCATATTTATATAATCAAAAGATAGATTGGTCTGGTTATCTACCATTCCATCGCCTATACCAATATTATTTATAACTAATTTTGAATACTCAACAACTGGAATATTGATAATCTCATTTGCATTATATGCTTCTGCAGAAGTATCTTCATAATCAAAATTAATATTCAAAGGATAAGATTTTGAAGTTAAATCTTGTTTAACATTCAAATCAATAGATTTTGTACTACTAGCACCGGCCGCCAAACTCTCTATATAAAAAGTATTGCTTCCATTTGCAATCATAAACTCTCCTTCTGTAGAGCTAATTGTAATCTTCATGTTTTTTACAGCCTTATCTTTACTTGTGTTTTTAAATCTAAATGTAAAAGTTATAACATCGCCAGCAACGATATTTGCAGGGTTTGTACCATAAGATTCAATAATTATCTTAGGTTTACCAGAAGTTGTATCTGCAGTTTCGTTTTTGCTTAAAACATTCATTATGTATAAAACCTTTTCCTCTGTGTACTTAGTAGAATTATCACTACCAGTATATGTGATTGTTGCACCTATTGTATTTGTTCCTTTTGGAATCTTTGAAGATGCAATCATAGAAAAAGTTAAAGTTACAGATTTTTTAGCAGGAATATTTCCAACATATACAAAATCATTTCCATCAACAGGCATAAAGCCATCTACACCAAGTCCTGTAAGTTTTACATATGTATCTTTAGCATCGATTCCACCAATATTATTAACATTAAATCTTAAAGTAAAGTTTGAACCAGCATTGATTTTATCAGGCTCAGTTATAATATTATTAACCGTAATAATTGGAACGACCTTTTCTTTAGTTACCTTAAAATAAGCAACTCTATCTCTCGAATAAACTACATCGGATGTGTTTTTATATTCTACTTTAAACTTAATTTCATATACACCAATCTTAGCATCATCTTTCACTTTAAAACTAAAACTTGCTGTATTAGTAGCCTCTCTTCTTAAATTCTTTTTTGATTCATATACAACAGGTCTTTCATATACTAGAGGTACATCATCAAAACTTGGAGTAATTCTAATGTCACATGCTGTGTACTGAGAATCATTTTTATAATCAAACGTAAGATTTAAATTACCACCAGCTTCTACTTCCGGTATTTTAACTTGTTCTATAAATATAATATTTGGTTCTCTTGGCTTTGATTCATTATCAGAACCATCACTATACCCCCTATTATATCCATCATTATAACCTTCCTGATATCTATCTCCACTCCCAGCAGCATAAACAAAACTACAAAATACCATACTAACCAATAAACATATACTAATTAATCTTTTCATCTTCCTTTACCTCCACTATTTTTTCAATATGTCCATCATGTATATGAACAATCTTATTTGCGTACTGTGCAATACTTTCATCGTGCGTTACCATTACAATCGTTTGATTATTTTCTTTTGACATCTGTTTGATTAATTCCATTATCTCCTTAGAAGTCTTACTGTCTAAGTTTCCAGTAGGCTCGTCTGCAAACACAATTTCAGGATTACTAACAAAAGCTCTTGCAATACCAACCCTTTGCTGCTGACCACCACTCATTTGATTTGGTCTATGCTTAAGTCTGCTTCCGAAGACCTACCTTTATTAGCATATCCTTTGCCTTCTTATTTCTTACACTAACCTTTTCTTCTTTAAATATAAGTGGCAAAGTTACGTTTTCCAATGCCGTATATGACGAAATTAAATTATACGATTGAAAAACAAATCCCAAATATTTTTGCCTAAACTTTGCTAATTGATGTTCTCCCATTTTTCCAATATTTTTGCCTTTTATAAAAATCTCTCCTTTAGTAATATGCTCTATGCCTGCCATAAGATTTAATAAAGTAGATTTACCAGAACCAGAACTACCAAGCAAGCAACAAAAATCACCCTTATTTATAGTAAAACTTACGTTATCCAAAGCCAAAACTCGTTCATTACCAACTTTATAAATTTTCGTAACATTTTTTACTTCAATAATGCTCTCCAAAATCACACCTCTTTTACAAAACAACTATATCGACAATATTATACATCCATACAAAACATTAGACAATATTCATCTTATAAAAGTTTCACTTTTTAGAAAATTTTGTTATTTCTTAAAATCTGGTTTGGATAAATGCTATGATAATACTTTTAGTAGCGTTTTTTGTCAAGGTGGAGATGGCGAAGCCATACTACCTTGACAAAACCTAGCGGATAAAAGTTTTATCATAGCATTTATCCAAACCAGATTTTAAGAAATAACAAAATTCCCTTTACAATACTATGTACAACTATCATATTCTATGAAAAAAGCAATAAAAAACCTTGGACAACTTTTTAAAAGTCCAAGGTATAAAGCTTTATCTCAATTCACTTCTATTTTCTTTTATAACTGCAAGCTTATCTTGAAGATTTGCTTCAAGTTCAGCTAAAATTTCATCAGCATACTTTTTTGTGCCATCAATCAAATCCTTTGAAAAAGCATTTGCACTATCTATAATCTCAGCCTTTTGCTCATAAGCCTTTTTAGTGATTTCATGTTCATCAATCATAGAAATAATTTTATTTTCAGCTTCTTTAATAAGCTGATTAGCTTCCTTTTGAGCATCAACCAAAATCTTTTGTCTTTCTTCTTTTACCCATTTTGCTTGTTTCAATTCATCAGGTAATTTTAGTCTTATTTCTTTAACTACATCTATTAATTCGTCTCTATCTATAAGAGATTTCTTTGTTAGTGGTATACTAGCACTTTTATTAAGCATCTCTTCAATGGTTTCTAGTAATGATAGAACTTCCATACAGTTTTACCCCTTTCGTATAAATAAACTCAAAATATTTCTTCCGTATCTTTTGTAGTTAAATTTTTCATACCCTAAAATTTCATCAGGCACAATTTCATTTGTATCAGTCTCTAAAACAATAATTCCATCGTCACTTAATATATCAGCCTCATAAAGTCTTGTAATTGCATCGATACCCATTTCTCTATTATATGGTGGATCTACATAAATAACATCAAATGACTTAGGTTTCATTTTATTTATCGCTTTTTTATAATCTGTATTATAAACTTCCGCTAATTCAGAAAACTTAGCTTTTTCGAGATTTTTCTTAATCACTTGCGTGCACTTAGAATTTAAATCAACAAACATAGCCGAAGCAGCACCTCTACTTAGTGCTTCTATACCAATCGCTCCACTTCCTGCAAATAAATCTAAAAATCTGGAATCTGGTATGTAATTCATTAAAATACTAAATAATGCTTCTCTGACAACATCTCTTGTAGGCCTAGTTGAATCTCCTTCAATCGTCTCAAGTGTTAGCCCTCTAGCCTTTCCAGCAACAACACGCATATAATCCCTCTTTCATACCTATATTTTAATATATTTTTCAGATTTGTCAATATTTGTAACAGAATTGTAACATTTTATATAAACTATGTAAAGTCAAATTTATTAATAAATGTAAAAAACACATTACTTATCCAGCCTTAAAAACTATACGATAACAAAAGGTCAGTATGCTAAACGTCTTATCGCACAAACGAAACAGAGGCAGTAAATAAATTACTGTCTCCGTTATCATCAAAAGACTACCCTTCTGCTTGCAGTCTATTTAAAGTACATCTTCTTGTTTGAATCGCACCAACAGAACGTTCAATTAAAGCAGAAAGTAAAGAATCTGTAATCTTATGCTCTAGTACAAGAGCATCTTCCTCCTTCGTCCAAATCTTTCTTTCGTACTTGTGAGCAGTTCTTCCATAGTATCTCTTCATCTGTTCCCGCTTAGTCTTCTTGTACCGCTCCATATTAGAGTAATGCTCTCTACGGTTAGACACTAACAAACTCCTCCTCTATGATTAATAATATTGCATCTTAATCTTATTCAAATGTCCATCTCAACCTAACCACATAATATAACAATTACGTGAATTTGTCAAAGAATTTAAGTAAATTATATATTTTTGTAATATAGTATATGAAACTAAAATCTAAGCTCTGAAATCTCTTGCAAATTTACTCCAATTAAACTATATAGTTGTTGCGTATTGATTGATAAAACTTTCTTATCGTTATACTTTAACTTTTTTATAATATCTTCAATAATAGAAGTATCATCACATTCAATTTCTATATAAGGTTTTAACATTGGCCAAATATCTATTTCAATATCTGCACCGTTAAATTTATAGCTATATCTTATCTTTTCTTGATAACTTCTTTTCACTATTCCAATACTTTCAAGAATGTAATTCATTTCTTCAAAAGAAGAAGTGTTAACCTCTAATTCACTAACTGCTTGAACATCCATATTTTTCTTTTCAAATATATGTTTAACAGTAAGTTCAGCCTTATCATTACTTTTTCTTAATCTAATCCATTTGTTAGGGTTAATCTTAAATTTTGCAATCTGCTCTTTAAAAGCCTCGCATTCTAATTTTTCTATAATCTCATTCGTTGGCAAATCTGCAATGTTCAATATGCTCTTCATAGCCATATCGCTTTCTAATCTTTCCAGTTCATCATCTGGAATTAAATCTACCAACTCTTGAAGTAATATCTTTAATTTTGCAATATTAGTTGCTACTAGTAATTTGTTAGTGCTTTTTAACAACTCGCAAATCTCCAAATAGCGATAATAAATAGTAGGAACATCATACACATAAATTTGCTGTTCTTTCTTTCCTTTAAATTCAGCACCGACTTCTTTCAGTTTCTCCATTGCATCATCAATATCAATATCTAAAATCTTAACTTCTTTTTCATATTTCATTTCAATATTCATTACATAGTAATGGATGCTATGTAACTCTCCTTTCATTATAGATTTGTCTATATTTTTCTATCATAATGAAATTGTCTTTATAACTTTTAGAAACCTAATTATACTAATTTTTTAGTAAAACTTCTCCTATGTATTGGAGTAAGTCCGTGTTCTTTTATTGCTTCGACATGGACTTTTGTGCCGTAACCTTTGTGCTTTTCAAAACCGTATTCAGGATATTCTTTATCATATTCTCTCATCATTCTGTCCCTTGTAACTTTAGCTATTATTGATGCTGCTGCTATTGAAATGCTTAATGCGTCTCCTTTTATAATAGGCAAGTATGGAATTTTATCCGTATCTACTTTTTTCTCTGCATCGATGAATATAAAGTCTGGCTTTACTTGTAAATTTTCTATCGCTTCATGCATTGCAAGTCTTGTTGCTTCTAAAATGTTTATCTCATCTATCACATTATTGTCCTTTATCCCAACTCCCCAAGCAATAGCATTTTCTATTATATCATCATATAGTTTTTCACGTTTCTTTTCAGAAAGCTTTTTAGAATCATTAACACCTTCTATAAGACAACCCTTTGGCAATATAACTGCAGCTGCAACAACAGGTCCTGCAAGTGGTCCACGTCCTGCCTCATCTATTCCAGCAATTAAATTATATCCCTTTTCAAAATACTCTTTTTCAAATTTACTAAGTTCTATTAGTCTTTCTTCCTCTTTTTCTTTCATAAGTAATAATCTCCCTTTAAGAAAAGGGGACGGATAAAAATTTCACGTCTCCTTTTGCTCTTTTAAAATTTATTTTTCTTCATTCTTCTTTTCTGGTAAGTCAAGTTTAATATGTACATCTCTAAGTTGCTCTGGGAATACAGAAGATGGTGCACCCATAAGTAAATCTCTAGCTTTACTGTTTTTAGGGAATGCAATAACTTCTCTTATGCTATCTTCTTTTGCAAGAAGCATTACCATTCTGTCAAGTCCAGGAGCACAACCTGCATGTGGTGGTGCACCATATTGGAATGCATTATATAAAGCTGGGAACTTAGCTTCTACATGCTCTCTTGTGTATCCAGCTATTTCAAAAGCTCTTTCCATTATTTCAACATCATGATTTCTAACAGCACCAGAAGCAAGCTCGTATCCATTACATACTAAGTCATATTGATATGCATATATATCTAATGGATGCTTTGTATTTAAAGCTTCTAAGCCACCTTGAGGCATTGAGAATGGGTTATGGTTAAATTCAATTTTACCTTCGTCATCTTCTTCATACATTGGAAAATCTACAATCCAACAGAATTTATAACAATCTTTTTCTAGTAAATCTAAACGTTTGCCAAGTTCAATTCTTATTAATCCTGCAAGCTTTTCTACTTTCTTTTCGTCGTCAGCCATAAAGAATATTGCATCTCCTGCTTTTGCAGACTCCAAAAGCTTTGCTTTTGCTTCTTCGCCTATAAATTTAGAAATACCAGCAGATAAACTTAAATCTTCTTCAACTTTAACATAAGCAAGTCCCTTTGCTCCACCTTCTGTTACAGCAAATTCACTCATTTTATCAAAGAATTTTCTTGTTTCACTAGCACATCCAGGAACAACTATCATCTTAACGACCTTATCTTTAAAAGCATTAAACTCTGTATCTTTGAAAAGCTCTGTTACATCTTCAATTATAAGTGGATTTCTCAAATCTGGTTTGTCGCTACCGTATTTTCTCATAGCTTCTTTGTATGGAATTCTAGTCAAACCATCTTCACTAACGCTCCAATTAGTATGTCTTCTAAAAGTATTTAAAACAACATTTTCAACGGCCTTTAAAACATCTTCTTGTGTAGCAAAAGACATTTCCAAGTCTAGTTGATAAAATTCTCCTGGAGAACGATCTGCACGAGGATCTTCATCTCTAAAGCAAGGAGCTATTTGATAATATTTATCAAAACCAGACATCATTAAAAGTTGTTTATATTGTTGAGGTGCTTGTGGAAGTGCATAAAACTCTCCTGGATGAAGTCTACTTGGAACTAAAAAGTCTCTAGCTCCCTCTGGTGAAGAACTTGTCAAAATAGGAGTTTGAATTTCAATAAATCCCATATTATCCATAAGCTCTCTGATTGTCTTCATGATTTTTGCTCTAAATACTATATTATTGTGAATCTTTTCGTTTCTTAAATCTAAAAATCTATACTCAAGTCTTAAGTCCTCACGTACATCTTGATCGATATTAATTTCGAAAGGAAGTACGTTTTTAGATTTACCAGTAACTCTTATCTCACTAGGTATAACCTCAATATCTCCTGTAGGAAGATTTGGATTTTTATTACTTCTTTCTGCTACCTTACCTGTAATAGAAACTGTACTTTCTGTAGTAACCTTTCTCATTAGTTCTAGATTTTTTTCATCTTCGATTGCAAGCTGAGTAATACCAAAATGGTCTCTTAAATCAACAAACATCATAGAACCTAAATCTCTTATCGTTTGTACCCAACCAGCAAGTCTTACTTCTTTGCCAACATCTTCTATACGAAGCTCGTGGCAATAATTAGTTCTGTACTCGTTCATACAAAAATTCCTCCTTCTAAAATATTAGATTGCCTTCACACAATCTTAAAAAGCATGTTTAGATGCTAAACTCACATAAAAATATCCCAAGGATATTTTTATTTATCCTTGGGACGAATCTATTTCGTGGTGCCACCCAAATTTATTCTCAATTAAACGTGTAACGACGCAACTCGGATTTGCTTAAACACAAATCAGCTCCAAAGTGTCTTCATACTGCATGTATTAGGAGATTTCACCAAGCACTCCCTCTCTAAAAATGCATAAACAATACTACTCTTCTTTTTCACAGCTTCTAGCTAGCATTTTACAGCAAAGCTTTGAAATAGTCAATATAATTTACCTTAATGTATAAATATTAATTGACTTTTTTTATAAAATATACTAAAATATAAGTAGATAAAGGAATCCGCAATGAGCGGTTAGCCGAATGTATTAACTTAATCGCCAAGCTCTGCCAAGCATTGGGCGATTATTTTTTTCGTCTTTTAAGTATAAGTTTCCTTATAACTCTCAAGAGGATGAGTACAAGAATATACAAAATTACATCAGATATGTAATCTTTTTCTAACATACACATCACCTCCTCTCGAACATTAAAATGTTAAATTGGAGGCTAACCGCTTAATGCTATCCCTTTATCATGCGAACATTATATCGCATGTCTTTTAGATTATCAAGTATACAAATTAAATTCTTAAAATAATTTTATCTAAGTCTTCCTAAAAATCCGTCTGGTTCAATCTCGCTGTTAGGCGCGATTATCATTAGATTATCTTCTTTCTCTATAATGTAGTCAGCTGTAGGCATTATTATACGTTTATCAGCTTTTTCAATACATAAAACGTTAATATTATATTTTGGTCTAATGTTAAGTTGATTAAGTTTAGAGCCAATCCACTCATTTGGAGTCTCTATTTCAACTATGCTATACTCTTTTCCAACTTCCATTCTTTCAACAACATTTTTATGCATTAAAGTTTTAGCGACCCTACTTCCCATATCTCTTTCGGGCTGAACAACTTTATCTACCCCAATCATATTTAAAAGCTTTGCATGCATATCATCTCTAGCTTTTGCAATTATATATGGCATTTCTAATTCTTTAAGAGTAAGTGCTATCATAATACTTGCTTCCAAATCATCTCCAACTCCGATAATGGCGGTATCAAAATTAGTAACTCCAAGTTCTCTTAAAGAGTCTATATCTCCTGCATCAACTCTTGCAGCATGAGTAACGAACTCTGAAACCTTATCTACAAGTTCTGCAGATTCGTCTATCGCCATTATGTCACAATCATATTCAGATAATGTTTTCGCAACACTCATACCAAACTTTCCAAGACCAATTATTAAAATTTGTTCTCTTTCTTTTTTCATAAGTAAACTCCTTTTTATAAAAATTAACCAACAATAACATCCTCTTTTGCATATACTACCAAATCGTTTTCTTTAGGCTTTTTCATAACAAAAGTAACAGCCATCGTCATTGTACCAATTCTTCCAACGTACATAAGTAACACAATAATACTTCTACAAAAACTATTCATCTCGCTAAGAGCTCCGCAAGTCAAACCAACAGTAGAAAAAGCGGATGTCGTTTCAAATAATAAATCTAAAGAATCAATATTTGAATTAGTAATTAAAATCATATTTGCAATAATAACTAAAAACAATGATATTGTTATGACAGTTACTGCTTTTGCAAATGTGCCCTTTGAAATGGTCCTTTTAAATATACAGATATTTTTTTTTGATTTTACATTAGCTATTATACCAAGTATAAGAACTATTAAAGTAGTCGTTTTTATGCCACCTGCGACACCTCCTGGCGCAGCACCTATAAACATCAAAATAATCATAATTATTTTAGTTATAGGATTAATGTTAGATAAATCTACCGTCATAAATCCAGCTGTTCTTGCTGACACTGATTGGAAAGTTGAAACAAGTAGTTTATCTCCAAAAGAGTAGTTAGCTATCGTCAAAGGATTTGAAGCCTCAAAGCACATAAACCCAAGAGCTCCTACAACAATCAAAAGTAGTTGCAAAATCAAAACTAACTTTGTATGTAATTTAAACTTTGAAAATGCCATAAATATATTTCTCTTTTTCTTTACGCACTCTACAAATGTATTTCCGATATCATCCCAAACAAGGAAACCAAGTCCACCTAAAATGGTAAGAGTCATACAAGTTATATTGATAACCTTATTTGTAGCATACGGTATTAAACTATTACTTCCCAACAAATCAAAACCTGCATTACAAAAAGCTGAAATCGACTGGAATAAAGATTTAAATAATCCTAGCTTAAACCCATACTCTGGTACATAAACACTCGCCATAAGTAGAGCACCAATAATTTCAAAAATAAAAGTATATTTTAAAATCTTTCTTGTAAGTTTTACAAGTCCACCTAGACTATTATGATTTAAAGATTGACCTAAAATAAGCCTATCTCTGAGTGTTATTTTTTTGCCAAGTATCATAAGCATAAGCGCGATAATTAGCATGAATCCGAAGTCCACCAATTTGAACAAGTAGCATAATCACAACTTGACCAAAAATAGTAAAAGTATCTACTAAAGTAACAGTTGAAAAACCTGTAACACACGTTGCAGAAGTTGCTACAAAAATTGCATCAGATATTTTCAAATCTCCATAATGAGATATTGGTAATTTTAGTAGAATTGTTCCTATAATAATCGTAATCAAAAATCCTAGTGCTATTATTTGAGTAGCACCAATTTTAAATTTTTTCTTTTGCATCATATACTCCTTTTTTGCTTTTAATTAAGCTAGTATTGGCTTGATTTAAAATTTCAAGTAATAATCTACAAACTAAATCAAGCCAGCAATAACTTAATTAAATATATTACAAAACTTTATTTAACGTAATATAAAATGTTGTACCAACACCTGTTTCACTTTCAAATCTTATATCTCCATTAAACTTTCCTTTGATAGTTGAATAACACATATATAGACCAAGTCCTGTTCCATCCTTGCCTTTTGTTGTAATCATTTCTTTAAATAGTTTATCTTTAATATGCTCTGGTATTCCACCAGCAAAGTCTTGAATCTCAATATAAACCTTTTCAGCATCCTCATTTGCAGTCATATTGATTTCTCCCTCTTTATTACCATAAGCCTGCATAGCATTAGAAATCAAGTTGTCTAAAACTTGTACTATTGCACTAAGTTCGCCTTTAACTTCTGTTTTTTCATTAATATTAAGCGTTACATTTAAATTACAATTATATTTTTTCAGTTCTTCTTTCATAAGAATTTGAGTTCTAATTATAAGCTCTTTCATAGAAAAACTTCCGATAGTATTTGCATTCATAGAAACAGCTTGACCTTTTGCAGCATTAATAACTTCAGTCATATATGTCATGTAATCTTTTGATTTGTCTATCCATTCTTTCATTTCTTTTGTTATATCTTCATAGTCTTGTTTTGTAACCATAGGATTGCCTATCGAGTCCCTATATTCATCCGCCAATTTTTCAATTGCAACTAGGTATCCTGAAACAGACATTATAGGTGTCTTTAAGTTGTGAGCTATACCGCCAATTAGTTGCCCAAGTGATGATAGACGTTCATTTTCTACAAGAATATCTTGGTTTTGTTTTATTGTTTCTACATATTGTTTCTCTAAGTCGAGTATTTTATTAAAGTTAATTGTAAGATCACCAATCTCGTCGTTTGATACGACAGGAAGTTTGTTATCGTAGTCAACGACATCTTTACTTGATAAACGTTTCATATATCCAGAAATAGTATTTAAAGGCTTTGTGAAATCGTTTGCAAAAAATAGTAAAAATGCTCCAACGAAGAAGAATAAACTTAAAAATGCTACTATTACTGAAATATAACTATTAAGAGGATTAACCTTATACATTATTCCAGCAGCATATTTCTGACCATCTATAGTTACAAAAGCATATGCGCCTTGAATTTCATTAGCATAGTATCCATAGGTATGACCATTATTTTCTACTCCATATATGTATTTCTTAAAAAAGTCCGATAATTCTTCTTTTGTGTCTTCGTAAATAACTTTATCTTTTAAAACAATAAATAATGTATCGCCTGAATCTATTTTTTCTATTTTGTTTAATCTGTCTTTTAATTCTTCCAACGTACTAGATGTTTTAATATTCGAAGCAACTATGCGAGCTCTATATTTATCAAAAATCAATTCTGATTTCTCTGTAATAAATGACGACGTCGCCGATAAATATACGAACGCTCCCGTTAAAATTATTAAAGGTAATATTTGCAATAGTATTCTTTCTTTATAAGTACTGATTTTAAATGTAGTTCTAAATTTTTCATCATTTTTCAAATTACTCAATACATAATTAAAAATATTTTTTGATAGTACATACATCAATAAGCCAAGTACCATAAAAATTGCAAACATACAAATAGTTATTTTTAATGCCAATATATTTCCAGCACCAGTAACTATTAGTCCAGCATATACCGTTAAAGTCGGTATAAACACATGTATTACGTACAACTTGCTAGGTGTCTCAAAACAATTTCTTTTAATCTTTTTTAGTCTTTTTTCATCTGTATTTTTTCCGGATACAAAGTCGCTCCAATCTTTTATCTTGTGTAATTGTAATAAAAGCAACAAATTTGAAAAGAACATTCCAAGTACTGATATTGCAATATATTGTTCCCTATATTTCATTCCCATATCGATAGTTCTCTCAAAATCATTATTTATCGAATTAGGTGGATAGTTAAGTAATATTGGAATTGCAAAATAAAATATAACTATTATTATACATAAGAAAAAATTATATATAAGCACACTCCACTGAACTTTACTATTAAAAGTTTTTATCATTAGAAACCTCCTTAGTTTTTCTTTTGTTCACATATATAATCGAATATATCCCCAACCGTTTGTAAAGAACGTATCATTCTATCTGGTATTTGAATTTCAAACTCGTCTTCAACTCTGCAAACAAGTTCTGTTACATCAAAAGATGAAAGTCCAATGTCTGTAACTAAATTTGAATCTTTATTTATTGTTTCTTTATCTATTCCTTGATACTCACTAATTATTTCAATAACTCTATCTAACATTTTCGATACTCCTTTTTATCTTTTTTGTAGTTGTTTTTTCAAACTCATTTTTTCTTATAACAAAATCTGATATTTTTTTATAATATGGCATCTTTTTATTAAAGTCATCAATTATTTTTTCTATCAATGAATGTGCTTTACTAAAATCAGATATTTCATCTGCATTTGGATATATAGAAGCAACTATCTTATTATCTTTTTCAAAAACCAAAACTTCCTTAATCAAAGAATAATTTAATAATATTTCTTCAAGTTCTTCAGGATACACGTTTTTACCATTATCTAAAATTATCACATTTTTCTTTCTTCCTGTTATATATAAAAATCCATCATCATCCAGATAACCAACATCACCTGTTCTGAAATACTTTCCTGACATAACCGATTTGGTAAGTTCAGCATTTTTATAATATCCTTGCATAACAATAGGTCCTTTTACAAGTATTTCCCCTTCTTTGGAATTTTCATATTGTTCTATTTTTATATCAATTCCTTGCAATGCTGTTCCAACAGTGCCATCACGATTATATTTATTTCTATTAACCGAAACTATTGGAGAACACTCTGTAATCCCATATCCATTTAAAACATCTATGCCAAAATTTCTAAAGCCTTTTACGTACTTTTTATCAAGAGCAGCACCACCCGAAACTATTAAGTTAAGGTTTCCTCCAAAGCCATCAATTACACTCTTAAAAATTTTTCTTCTTACATCTATGCCTAATGCTAAAAGTATATTACTAATAAAAATCATCGTTTTAACTAAAGTACCTCTTTTAGTTTGGTAAATATTTTTCCAAATCTTATTATAAAAAGCTTCTACCAAAAGTGGCACTAAGAAAAGGGTAGATGGCTTACTATCTAACAATAGTTTATCTATTTTTTTCAAACTACTTGGTATACAGATAGTATAGCCGAATATTAAACATACATAAAACGTTAGCCATTAAAGGAAAAGTGTGATGCAATGGCAAAACTAGTAACGAATCCCCTGTTATTAATAATTGCATAGAAGAACGTCTTATATCTTCACATAAGTTTTGATGGCTAAGAACCACACCTTTTGGTTTTCCTGTCGTACCAGAAGTAAAAATAATAGTAGCATTCTCCTTCAAATTTATTTTTGGCAATCTGTTATTTCTTTTCATTCCATTCTCAACTAAACTACTTAGTTCATTAAAAGAAATCAGCCTAATATCATTTATTTTTTCTTTTATACTCTCTCTATAATCACTATATGTGTTAGAATAAAATATCAAATCTACATTTGCTTCCTTAATAATATTCATCACATCATTTATATCTAAGTCCTTATCTATTGGTACTACTGTATTCTTAGAAACAGTAATAGCTAGATAAGATAAAATCCACTCGTATGAATTTTCTCCAAGTACAGCAATATTCTTATTGACTAAATTTAAGCAGTTAATTTCCTTAGCCAAAGCCTCTATTTCAGAGGCCACTTCGTTATACGTTTTTTCAATTTTTTGACTACCTTTTGTATATTTGACTGCTACTTTAATATTATTTTTCTTTTTAATATAATCAACAAATTCTAGCAAAGTAGAAAATTTTCCAACACTGTAATACGGATAGGGTCTATTTTTCATACTATTTTCCTCCTATGCATCTAAACATTCTGACATATTTGTCACCTAGTTCACTCCATCTAAAATTAATCTTCTCCAAAGTTTTATTTGTATCATCGTTACAAATCTGCACTACAGATTTTTCTGGATTAGTTAAAATTCCTTTTATATACATTTCAACAAATTTCGAACTGTCATCATTTGCAAGTTTTAGTTGTTCATTAAAATCATTCAAATTAATTAGGTTTATATCATTACTTAAAGCTTTCATATAATTTCCTATTGACATACTGTTTTGACTAAACAAATTATAAACATTATTTTCTTTCAGTTTCATTAAGTAAAATATTGCTCTTGCACAATCATCAACTGGAGTTAGAGTAATATTTTCATTTATAAGCTCTAATGGTACCTCGTTATATTTTAACATTATATTTGTCAAGTTGTATAAATCATTCGTCAAATAATTTTCTTGAAACTTACCATCTGATGCTCTCCAAGTTAAGTTCGCAATTCTATATATCGAAGCATTTAGGTCATCATTTCTAATCGCCTTTATCACTTCTTTTTCGGCTAAATACTTACTATGTGCGTATACATTTTCCTTATATAATTGCCCTATATATAAATCTTTTTCTGTAAATTCTGGATATTCTCTCGTTTGTCTCGTCAAAATATCACCCGAAACACTCATAGTCGAAATATGGTGAAGCTTGGCTTTTGCATCTCTTGCCAATTTTATAACATTACAAGTACCTATGTAATTAATCTCCTTAGACCTCTCCCAAGGGCAGAAAAACGTAACATCTGCCGCACAGTGAATGATATCTGAAACGTTGTCCTTTATGTCTTTTAGCAAAAGTAAATCAAGATTTAAATTTTCTTTTGTTATATCACCAAACACTGGAATAAGCCTTCTACTATTAATATCTAAGTTTGTAAAATCTTTTATAAACCTTTCAAACTTATCCATCTTACGAATTAAGCAATATATCTTTTTATCGGTTTTCTTAATTAGTTCACTAATTATATGTATTCCCAAAAAGCTTGTCGCACCTGTTATAAGAATAGCATCTCCATTTTTGTAAGATAAGCTGTGATTTCTTATATCAGAAATATCTGAATAATTTTTAATATCATCATCATATTCATGAATATCAACTTTCTCGTTTTGAATAAGCTCAGTAATCTCACTAATAGTGTGACATTCATAAAAATCTCGAACTTTCAATTCATGACCCAATATAGATAATTTCGTTATTATTGATATAACTCCTATAGAAGTAAGTCCGCAAGTAAATAAATCTTCGTCACAACTTATTTTTTCTATTTTCAAAACGTCTTGCACCGCAAGTTGAATTTCTTCTTCAAGTTTATTTTTCGGTGCAACATATTTTACTTCTTTTTGAACAATCTTAGGCACAGGAAATGCTTTCCTGTCAGCTTTGCCGTTTGCGTTTGTAGGAATCTTTTCTAAACGCATATAATACTCTGGAACCATATAATTAGGTAATTCCTTAGATATTGCAGCTTTAAGCAAGCTTTCATCAATTTCCTTACTAGCAGTATAATACGCGCAAAGATTTTTCTCACCATTATTTTCAAAAACAGTCACTATACACTGCTTAACATTTTCAAATTTCAATATAGCATTTTCTATATCCCCAAGTTCAACTCTAAGACCTCTTATTTTTATTTGAAAATCAGTTCTTCCTAAATATTCTATATTACCATCAGGAAGCCACATTGCTAAATCCCCAGTTTTATACATAGTAGCATAGTTATAATAAATATTTGGAACAAATTTCTCATTTGTTAATTCTTCTCGATTTAAATATCCTTTTCCAACTAGAACACCACTAATATATAACTCCCCAACAACTCCTATTGGTAAAAGCTTATGATTTTTATCAAGTATTAAAAGTTGAGTATTATCAACAGGTTTACCTATTGGAATGCTACTTGGAATATTATTCGGATCACAGTCATAATAAGATACATCGACAGTACACTCGGTTGGTCCGTATAAATTATGTAGTGTTGTTCCATTTTTTCCAAGTAAATCATAAAATTTTTTAACATGTTCTACTTGCAAAGCTTCGCCGCTTGCAAAAACATATTTCAAAGTAGAAAGTCTCGGAATAACATTTCTATTTGCTTCAACATATTCCAAAAACGCATTTAACATAGATGGTACAAAATGCATATGAGTTACTTTACCATCTTCGATACCAGAAATAATTTCAGCAGGGTCTTTATGACCTTCTGGAATTAAAATCTGCAAACATCCGTCATACATACTCCACCAAAAAAGCTCCCAAACAGATACATCAAAAGTGTACGGCGTCTTTTGTAGAATAACATCACCTTTTTCAAGTGTATACTTTTCATGCATCCATTTAATTCTATTTATTGCACTATGATGAGGTATCATTGCCCCTTTGGGTTTTCCAGTAGAGCCAGATGTATAAATTACATAAGCAGTATCTGTTGAAACAGTAACAGTATTTGGATTTTCTTTACTATACATATCAAAATCAAAAGTTTCAACATCAACAAATCTATCAATTTCTTTAAATTCATTTTTCCATTTTGTTTGCGTAAGTATAAAAGGTGCATTACTATCTTCAAGCATAAATTCTATCCTGTCCTTTGGAAAATGAGGATCCATCGGCATATATGCATGACCCGCTTTTATAATAGCATAAATAGCAATCATCATTTCAAAAGAACGTTCCATCATAACACCAATAATCGAATTTCTTTTTTCAACATTTTTTGCAATGCAATTTGCTAAGCTATTTACTTTTTCATTAAACTCTTTATATGTAAGCTTTTTTCCTTGAAATCGTAATGCGACCTTATTCGGATTTTTCAAAACATTCTCCTCTAAAAATTCATACAAGCACTTGTTTCTTGGATATTCTTTTGAAGTATTATTAAAATCAACTAAAAGTTGTTCTTTTTCCGAATACGTTACTATATCAATATTTTTACATATAATATCTTGATTCACTACAACTTGATTTACTATATTTATAAGTCTATAATAAATCTTCTCAACTTCTTCTGTTTCAAAGCAATCTCTTCTATAATCAAAATCAAAATTCAATAAATTATCATTATCTCTTTCAGATATATTAAGCATAAAACCTAAATCGGACGTTCCATTAAATATCCATTCTGTCCTATTATTTTCATTTGCCCCATCAATTTTCCCGTTTTGATATGAAACCATTATATCGTACAATTCCGCATCTTTACCGTGCTTTTCTCTAACATAATCAACTATACTTGAAAGCGGATATTTTTGATGTCTAAAAACTTGGTAATGCTCTGTTGCAATCTTTTGGCATAAGTCTAAAAAGGTCTCATTGTAATCAATAGGAATTGTAAGAGGTAAAATATTATTAAACATTCCAATTGTCTTTTTCTCTTCTATTCCGTTTCTGTTAATAACTAAACTACAAAGAGTAACATCATCAGCATTATTTATTCTCGCTGCATAAAGTGCTATAACAGCCTCTAAAAGCACAGCAGGAGAAATTTGATTATCTGCACAATATTTTCTAATCGCCTCTGTTTCATCAAGAGGAACTACAAATGAACTCCTATATGCCTTAACATCCAAAGTAGGTTTTTTGTTTGGAGACATCGTAACTAAAGTAGGTTTTACTTCATATTTACTCTCCCAAAACTCTTTATCGCTTTCATATTTTGAACTATTCTTGTATGCCTCTTCTTTTTCAACATACTTAAAATACGATGGTATATCATTTGCCGAAATACTTTCACCACTAAGAAGTTTATTATAATATTCAATCAATTTAGAAGCAATCAAAGTGGCTCCCCAAGCATCACAAATAAGGTGATGAAGTTTTACAAACACACCTATATTATTATCAACATTTATTAACTTAAAAGAATATAATCTGCCTGACAAATCAAACGGCTCACTCATCCATTTTTTCAAAATATCATTATAATTTGCTTCAGATAAATTAATCATCTCAAAATCTTGATTTATATATTCTTCAGCATATTGTACTGGCACTTTCTCTTTAGTATCTATTTTAATTCTAATTCCGTCGCTATTAGCAACAAGTGTATTTATCGCATCTCTTAGCTTACTAACATCGACATCATAACCGAAAAAAATACATCCACCGACATTACATATACTTGTTCCGCCAAAAAATTTCTCTGTATCATACATATTCATCTGTGGGAATGTTAAGGGTTTACGCATACAAAATTCCTCCTCAAGTTCCACATATATACAAATATAGTATCATATCGACACTGTAATATCAATTAAATTAAAAAATTTTATCGTAGTTATGAAAAGATATCAATGTAATTTCCCCTAATTATGTAAAATGCAGAGCGATAATAACCAAACATCGCTCTGCATTTTTTATTTCCAAGAAAGATTCTCTTCTCCAATCATCTCTCTAAGTTCTTTATAAACTCTCTCATTTATAAGCATATCAAATTCCTTTTGGTTACCTTTATTATCTATAGTAACTTTCATATTTCCCTTTTGATTACTTATTTTCTTAATAAACTCCCTTAGATTTTTTAGTTCTATATCACTAAGACCCTCAGGAATATTTATCGTAAGGCTTTTTCTTTCCTTTGCTCCGACTAAATAATTTTCCTCGTGCTTACTTAAAGACTGTAACTTCAAAGCAGAAATCGTAATTTCATCTTCTTTAATATTTAATCGTCCCTCTACCTTCACAATATTGTCATCAAACAAAACAGCCTTATACTGCACATAAGTCTTAGGAAAAACAATAACCGTAATCTCGCCATACAAATCTTCAAAACTAACAAAAGCCATTATATCATTATTTTTAGTTATTTTAACTTTCACATGATTTACAATTCCTATAAACTTAACAAGCTGTCCATCAACAAGATATGAGGCAGGTCCCGTCTCTTCGTCAAAATCTAAGTCAATACTTTTAATATTTGAATACTTACTAATCTCATCTGCAAACGAATCTAAAGGATGACCCGAAACATAAAGTCCAAGTACATCTTTTTCTTGTGATAACAGATCCTTTTTATCCATCTCTGGAAGTTTTAGCATCGAATAAACCTCATCATTATCCAAGTTTTCGTTACCGCCTATGTCAAACATATTTACCTGACCAGAAAGCCCTCTTTTGCTATCTGAATTTATCATATCTAAAATTCCTTCAAATGAAGCAAGAAGTGTTGCACGGTTAGTACCCAAACTATCAAAAGCACCAGCCTTTATCATGCTTTCAATACACTTTTTATTTATTTCAGTTCCATTTATCCTCTTGCAAAAATCTATAAAATCTTTATATTTGCCATTTGTTTCTCTCTCATAAACTAAACTATCTATCGCAGCACTACCAACGTTTTTTATCGCCGCTAAGCCAAAAACAATATCTTCACCATCAACAATAAACTTACTAAAACTCTTATTCACATCTGGTCTAACAATTTTTATTCCAAGTTTTTTGCACTCATTTATATAAACAGAAATTTTATTTAATGAGGTAATAAAACTATTTAAAAGAGCGGCAAAAAACTCTGATTTATAATACGTCTTTAAATATGCTGTCCTATAAGCCACAACAGCATAACAAGCAGCATGTGCTTTATTAAAAGCATACTTTGCAAACTCAGCCATTTCATCAAAAATCTTGTTTGCAGACTTCTCATCAACACCATTTCTTATCGCACCAGGAATTAATACATTTCCATTTTCATCAGTAACACCATATATGAAGTTCTTTCTTTCCTCTGCCATTACATCAAGCTTCTTTTTTCCCATAGCACGACGAACTAAATCAGCACGTCCTAGTGAATACCCACCAATATCTCTTACAATCTGCATAACCTGCTCTTGATATACCATACAACCATACGTAACATTTAAAATCGGCTCTAAAGCAGGATGCGTATAAACAGTTTCCTCAGGATTAAGTTTTCCTTTTATATATCTTGGTATTTGATCCATAGGACCAGGTCTATATAAAGACACACCAGCTATTAAGTCTTCAAGTCTATCTGGCTTTAACTCTTTCATAAAAGAAACCATACCAGCACTTTCAAATTGGAATACTCCAGACGTATTTCCGTCCCACCAAAGCTTATATACCTTAGGGTCAGACATATTTTCATCATACTTTACATCAATACCTCTGTTTTTCTTTACCATATCTATTGTATCTTTTATAACAGTTAGTGTCCTAAGTCCAAGAAAGTCCATTTTCAAAAGTCCTAGTTCTTCTAATATTGTCATTGTATATTGAGTGGAAATAAGATTATCATTTTTATAAAGTGGCACATAAGTATCAACTGGATCTTTCGTTATAACCACACCAGCTGCATGAGTAGATGCATGTCTTGGAAGACCTTCAAGTTTCTTTGAGATATCTATAACTTGCTTAACTTCAGGATCTTCATCATACATAATCCTAAGTTCTGGATTCATCTCTAAAGCCTTATCCAGTGTCATGTGCATTTCCATAGGCACCTTTTTTGAAATAGTGTCAGCTTTAGCATAAGGAATATTTAAAACCCTTGCAACATCTCGTATAACACCACGTGCTGCCATAGTTCCAAAAGTTATAATTTGTGCAACATGGTCATTACCATATTTTCTGCAAACGTAATCAATAACTTCTTGCCTTCTCTCATAACAAAAATCAACATCAAAATCCGGCATGCTTATTCTTTCTGGATTTAAAAATCTTTCAAAAACAAGATTATATTTCATCGGGTCAATATCCGTTATATCTATCGCATAAGCCGCTAAACTTCCGGCACCACTGCCTCTACCAGGTCCTACAGGTATATCATTATCCTTTGCATATTTTATAAAATCCCAAACTATTAAATAATAATCTGTGTATCCCATTTTATTTACTACAGATAATTCATACTCTAATCTTTCATACAAATCTTTTCTATTATTTTTTACAAATTCGATTTTTGCTTCCATATTAAAAAAGTCGTCATAGTTAGGGACCGAACTATCATAGCATAGATTATATTTTTTAATAAGTCCGGTTATAACACATATACCTTAAAAACTCGAAGTGATCCATATTGTTAGGTGTATCAAAATTAGGTAGTATAGTATGTCCAAACTCAAATTCAACATTACATCTTTCTGCGAGTTTAACTGTATTGGCCACTACTTCTGGCATATTTTTAAAATTACTATACATTTCTTCAGGAGATTTTATATAGAACTCATCCGTGCCAAATTGCATCCTATCTTCATCTATCATTTTCTTACCTGTCTGAACGCAAAGCAAAACCTCATGGCTATAACTATCTTCTCTATATAAATAATGTGCGTCATTTGTCGCAATCATTTCCACACCAAGTTCTCTAGCAAGCTTTATAAGTCCTTGATTTGCTAGAACTTGCTCTCTAAGCCCATTATGCTGAAGTTCAATATAAAAATTTTCTTTTCCGAAAATGTCTATATATTCAAGTGCTGTTTGTTTTGCTTTTTCATATTCATCATCAAGTATCGCCCTACTAATAAAACCAGCTATGCAAGCGCTTGTGCAAATAATACCTTTACTATATTGTCTAAGTAAATCTAAATCTGCTCTAGGTTTATAATAATACCCTTCTGTAAAAGCTTTAGAAACTATCTTTATAAGATTACTATACCCTTCGTTATCTTTAGCAATCAAAATAAGATGTCCAAGCCTATCATCTACATTTGCCTCTTTATCAAACCTCGTTCGAGGTGCAACATATATTTCACAACCAATTATCGGCTTAATTCCATTTTTCTTACATTCTTTATAAAATTCAATGGCACCATACATAACGCCATGATCTGTTATCGCAACAGCATTCATTCCAAGCTCTTTTACTCTTGCAACTAATTCTTTTATTCGATTAGCACCATCAAGTAAGCTATATTCTGTATGAACATGTAAGTGTACAAAATCTCTATTTTCGTCCATCAAATTTTCCTCCAAAACTTAAATAAATTCTTCCCATACTACGTTTGCTAAATCTAATCCTTTGCTTGTCAAAAATACATTTCCGTTTTCTATCTTTATTAAATCAAATCTAATTAGTTTTTTTAGTTCATTAGCAAAATCTTTTTCAAAATCAATTTCAAATTTATTATTAATCTCATCAATACTTATACCATCTGTTTTTCTAAGTCCAAGTATAATATATTCCCTTATTTTGCTCTCTTTTGTTTCCACTTCTTCCAAAGTTTTAACTTCTTCATTTGCAAAAACTTTTTCAATATACTTATTTATATCACATTCGTTTGTAGCTCGTCTACCCCTTAAATAAGAGCTAGCACCTGCTCCAAAGCCGTAATATTCTCTTTGCTCCCAATAAGCTAAATTGTGCTTAGACTCATAGCCAGGAAGTGCAAAATTAGAAATCTCATAATGCAAATATCCAGCCTCTTTTAATCTATTAACAAGATAATGGTACATATCCCTTTCTGTTTCTTCACTAGGTAAATCTTTAAAAATATCGTTATGCAAAATAAGTGAATATGATGAAATATGCTCTGGCTTTAAGTTTATGACATACTCAACACTATCTTTAAAATTTTCTAAAGTTTGAGTTGGAAGTCCAAACATCAAATCAACATTTATATTATCAAAACCAGCCTTTCTCGCCATATAAAAAGCTTCTTCAAATTCTTTCACTGTATGAATCCTTCCTATCAACTTTAATATCCTATCATCAGCAGTTTGAAGACCTATACTAAGTCTGTTGATTTTAGAATCCTTGTAGTCTAAAAGCTTTTCAAAAGTTAAAGTTCCAGGGTTGGCTTCTATAGTAACTTCGTTTGCATTTGGCATCAGTTCCATAATGTCTTTAATATGCTTTTCGTTAATAAAAGAAGGTGTTCCACCACCAATATAAATAGTATACAAACCATCACTATTGATTTCGTCACACCTTTTATCTTTAGTTTTAATATTTGAAATTTTAATTTCTTGCTTCAAAGCATCTATATATCTATCTATTAAACACTCTTTACCAGCAAAAGAATTAAAATCGCAATACAAACATTTCTGTTTACAAAACGGTATATGTATATATGCAGACCTCATTTTTTATTTCTAATCTCCTCAGCAATTTCATTAATTTTTTTAAATCTATGACTAACCCCAGCCTTACTAAGTTTAGGGTCAAGCATCTCACCAATTTCTCCAAGTCCAGCCATAGGATAATTTAATCTTAAGTTTGCAATCTGCCTAAGCTTTAATGGTAATTTTTCAAACATCTTTGCCTTTTTAATATCTATTATGTCCTTTTGTTGCATCGATGCAGCCTTTGCAGTCTTATCCCAATTTGCAGTTTCGCAGTTATCTATTCTGTTGCTATAATTCTTGTATTCTTTAAGAGCTCTCGCATCCTCAAACTCAATAATACATTTATTTGCACCAATCATAATTAAAAATTCTGAAATAGTCTCTGCATCTTTTATATATATAACAACAGCTTTCTTTCTTTTCATAACTTTAGCACTAATGCCCATATTTATAAGAACACTATTTATAAAGTTTGCGTTTTGCTCGTTATTTAAAACAATCTCCAAATGATTAGAAGAAGCTTTCGGATCCGAAACAGAGCCACCGCCCATAAAAACACCACGCATAAAAGAACGCATACAACATTCATTATCTTTAATCTTATTATTAGTATCTATGACAATATGTAAATTAACGTCTATATTAATCCAGCTATTACTAAAAATCTTTTGCAAATCACTCTTATCTTGAACAACAAGCTCTAGCAAAGTATCTCTACCTTCGATTTTCTTTTCTATATTTGTAATAGGTGTAACATCATAAAGAGATCTAAAAGCATTATAAACTCTTCTAATCGCAGATTCACTTTCTGTAGTCATCTTTAAAACAAAATCGCCATTACTTCTTGCAATATTACAATTAGTAATAAGATATCCTGCAAGTTCTGAAAGTTTGCAGCACTCTTTATTTTTGTTACTTATTTTGCTTAGTTCTTCTTTTACATCGGAAGAGAAAGACATGAATTTACCTCCTCATTTTGGGTGAAGCCCATCACACGCCACCAGCTATTTGTGATATCGTTTTTTTTGTTCTAATTTATATTACTTTTTACATTTGACAACTCTATCATTGCCACCAAAATCTTTTATTACAAATATTTTTTTATAATCATTTAACCTTAATATTTCAGATACATCGTTTCCTTCATCAAAGCCAATCTCAAAAAATAAAGAACCATCTGCACTTAAAAATTCTCTTGATTTAATAGCGATTTCTTTGTAAAACAAAAGTCCATCTTCGCCGCCATCTAGTGCCATGCTAGGCTCTTTTTTTACTTCTATTTGAAGCTTTTCCATATCACATTTCTTTATATAAGGTGGATTAGAAACAATTACATCATACTTTGAAACCACATTTTCAAACAAATCTGAATTAATAAAATTTACTGTAACTTTATTTAAAGTAGCATTTTTTTTTGCGACTTCAAGTGCGTCTGTGCTCAAATCAACTGCATCAACTATGCAAGTACTATCTAAATACTTTGCAAACGAAATAGCAATACAACCACTTCCTGTACACATATCTAATATTTTAAGATTTTTCTTACCTTTAAACTCATCTAAGATTTCTTGTACTAAAACCTCAGTATCCTCTCTAGGAATAAGCACCGACTTGTTTACTTCAAACTTTAATTTCATAAACTCTTTATATCCGTGCTAAATATGCATAAGGTTCGCCAGAAATCCTTTTATCTAGCAGATCTAAAAACCTTGCATATTCTTCGTTTGTGCAAGTGTCTTTTGTAATTAATTTGCTAAAATCAATATTCATAGCCAAAGATAAAAGAAGCCTTGCTTCCCTCTCATCGATATTATTTTTAGAAAGCAAGCCTCTTCCAATCTCCAATGCTTCTTTTATTACCATCTATCATCTTCTCCATTTTCAGGGATAACTGCTTTAAGTGATGCTATAGCAACCTCTATTTGACTGTCATCTGGCTCTCTTGTAGTAAGTCTTTGAAGCCACATACCAGGTTTATTTAAAAGTTGAACATATTTATTTTTGCTTTTGCCAGCAAACTTAATAATTTCGTAGGAGATGCCTGCAACAATCGGCATCAAAAGAAGTCTAATCCCCATATTTAAAAGTATATTTACAATTCTAACATATCCTGTTATTCTAGGTAAAAACGAAAAGAATATTATACTAACTATAATTACAAAAAGTAAAAAGCTAGTACCACATCTAGGATGAAATCTAGAATGTTTCTTTACATTTTCAACTGTAAGCTCTTCACCATTTTCATAGCAAAAAATACTCTTATGCTCTGCACCATGATATTCAAAAACTCTTTGAATATCTTTCATCTTAGAAACACCTATCAAATAGCCTAAGAAAATTACAATTTTAATCAAATGTTCAATAACATTATATAAAGTCGTTTGTCCTTCAGGCACAACAAGGTCAGCTATAAAATTAGGAAGTAGCATAAAAAGACCTATTGAAATAATAAGCGAAACAAAAACTGTCCCATAAAGTGCAGCATCTGATAAGCCATTCTCTGCTTGATTGCTATCTTTATTTGATTTTTTATCAGCCTTTTTTGAATGCTTATTTTGTGTATCTTCTTTTAAAGTCTCTCTCTTTTCCGTTAAATGTTCTTCACTTTCTTTATTATCTTCTTCAACATTATCATTTAAATTAGCTGTCTTCTTTTTACTGTTTTGTTTAGTGTCTTCATCGTCTTCAATATCGAAGAATTTGGCTGAAAACATTAGAGCTTGTACACCAGTAACCATCGAACTTATAAAAGCAATGACACCTCTTATAATAGGCACTTTTGCCCATTTGCCTATGCTCTTAGACTCTTTTTCTTCTATAATAATTTCGCCATCTGGTTTTCTAACAGCCATAGCAATCTTACTAGGTCCCTTCATCATTACACCCTCTATAATTGCTTGACCACCAATCGACGTCATTTTTTTCTCCATAAAATTCGCCTCCACAATGTATTATATAAAAATACGTGTCAAAAAGCAACAAACCTACTGTAACATTTTACAAATAATTTCATATTGTATTACATAAGGTATAGCTATTAAAATTGGCATCTTATAAATTGCAATTTAGAAGGAGGATTTATATGTTTGAAAACGAAAAAGGTGGCTTTGGCTGCCCAAACGACGACTGCAGAGCGATGATTGAAAAATTTTTAACAATCTGCCTACCAGTAACCGTAAAACCAAAAGTTAAAGTAGGAAAAATAAAAGCAGAATGTTGTGGAAACCCAATCGTATCCAGTGACAGACACGAAAAGTGTTGCAAAGATATGCAAAAAGACTCATGCCATTTCACAATAATTCAAAAAATGAAAGTTGAAATTCCTATAGACTTTAATGCTGATACAGATATTGACGAACTATTTGTAGACTGCGAATTAAAGCACGATCACGAACCACCAAAACCAGACTGCGACTGCAGACCGTAAGAAAAAATAGTTTTTAGTTAAAAAACAAGACCAAGTTTTTTTTTATAAACTTGGTCTTGTGAAATATTAGTCTTTAATACCATATTTTTTCTTAAATTGTTCAACTCTACCACCATTTGCTTGGAATTTTTGATTTCCTGTGTAGAATGGGTGACATTTTGAGCAAACCTCGACTGACATATTCTCCTTTGTCGAACCAACTTTAATAACGTTACCACAACCACATTTAATAGTAGCTTCTTTGTATTCTGGATGTATTCCTGCTTTCATTACTTTCACCTCTCTTTTACGATATATCTATATAATTATTTTTAAACATAACAACATGCTTTATTATGATAGCATATTTATTTTAAAAATTCAAGTAAAAATTCATTTTTTGACAGGGAATCTTAATTTCGTAACTTAACAAAGTAAATTCCATGTAATAATAAAGGTAAAAGTACTTCACCTAATAGTTAATAATGCTAAAATTTCACATAAAGCTTATTTAAGACAAAAAAACTGCACCTTCAAAGAGGCGCAGAAAACAAAATGTTTTTTTACTCGCTTTTAATGGCTAACCTGCAGGTCCCAGACCCACAGGTCAAGGCCCTCATCGCTCTTGGCAAGAATTGCCACAAAGCGACTCCCGGGCGCCATGATCAGCTGGGGTTCCATGACCTTGCCTAGCACTTTCTGGATATCCTCCAAGTGCTGAGTATTGCAAGACCCAGCATGGAGCTGCTTAACCAGGATCTTATCCGCGTTCACGTCCTTGCGGATTATCGCCACCATGACGCTCTCAGCGATTGGATCGGTAGTGAAAACGTCCTTGCAGACTTCCACGTCGATATCGCAGTCGTGCAGATCCGTCGTCTCGAAGACAACCGAGCTGCCGAAGAGCCTCCACATACCGTAGAGCCACGGCTTACCGTAGTCCTTTCCCTCCTGAGATGCGTAAAAACCAGAAACGTCATTATTGGGACAATACCCGAGGTTCTCGTACTTAGCCATGCTTCTTTTCCTCCATCTTTTTCTGTCTGTTATTCTTTATGCATTTGGAAGATATTATCACATAACATGCACAATCATGCGATAAATCAAATAAGATTCTTAAGCGAGTAGCTCGTTGATGGTAGTGAACCCTCAACTAAAGAAAATTATATGATACTATTATTATAGCATACTTTACATAATAAGTAAATGCTTCTGTTAGAATTTACCACTTTAGCTAACTTAAAGTATTTTTCTTTCTTATTATTATCTGGTTATTAATTCTACTTTTTGCATTATAATTCCGAAGTTTTGCAACAAAAAAGACACCGGTAAACAAGTTACCAGTGCCTTAATTGTCAGATTACTACGGGCTTAGCCTTAGATTTCCCGAAAGAAATCCCAGTCCTCCGACGCATACAGTCGTTAAAGCCCTGCATGAAAGCTTCTCGGTCGAAGATTTCCGAATTTTGGAGTAAGCTACTACCAACTTCGTAAGTAGTAGTATGATCGTCATTTCGAATCGGTCGACTGTAGAACACGACCTTTGAAAGCTTACCGACCTCTACAAAAGTAGTATAGAATTCAAAATGTTCAGCAAGTTTTGCCGAACACAGAACCATAATCTTACGTTCAAGGTCCCAATGAATTCTTTTGTACGTATCCCTACCATGGTTATAAGAAAAAGTGTACCTCCGCACACGTTCCTTTTTCGTCTCCTCGAAAAAGAACTCCGGTTTGTACTTGTCGTCCATGCTCTTGAAGCTCCGCACGATTCTTGTTGCCAAAACCATGTACAAAAAACTCCTCTCTTCCCTATCTGTTGCTAATCCTCACAATACCCTTATACATCGAGAGATTAAATATGCTTTTGCTCCAATCCTATTGTGATTTGGAAGTAGTAACGAGTATACTCATCACTCAAAACATATTCAACATCTTTTATTTTAGCATACTTTACATAAAAAGTAAATGTTTTGACTAAAAATTGCCAACTTTTATAATTGATTAAATACAGTACTACGCGCATTTTTGGTAGTTAAAACACATTTCAAATTTTATTTAACATTTTTTATAACTTAGTATTTCACAGCATAAAAGCCAAAAAAAGTGGCACTAAAACTAGTACCACTCAAAAAATCACTCTTCCATGACTTTCTCAAAAAAACCTACAGGTCTATGAATAACTCCCAAAAGCCACCAAAGAGCTCTGCACTGCAGTTTGTACGAATCCAGCTCCATCTGGCAAACATCATACTCTGCAATAAGGTCACGAAGTTCCTTCTGACCATCGGTATTATAGGCGTCTTCAAAGGAATTTGCAACATAGCACTTTTCCCTTTTGAAAGCAGCATCAGCAATCTTCTTCGCTTCAGCAGTCTCTTTCTCAAGCTCTTCTACAATCGCCTTAACGTCAGCCCTTTCAAGCTTAATCTCTTCGATCATCTCTGACATCGTATAATGTCTCCGACCGTCAAAATACTTGAGCCGAAGTATATCCTCTAACAAATCAATGTATTTCTTGATTTTCAACTTCTGCTTGTTCGAAAGTTCATCCTTCTTCTCTTTCAAAATACACATGAGGCTTTTTCTCTTAGTTGTCAGATAGTACTTAAGATCCTTGCTGTCACCCCAATAAATGCTCTCTTTGGGTGCTTGAGGTTTCTTCGACTTCTTCGCCATAAGCATACACCTCCATAATTCGGTATATTACGTACAACATCAACTAACGACTATACAATATCATTGAATATCAAGCTTTGTCAAGAATTTATGAAAAATCAATTAAATTTTACCTAAATTAGGGCCAAGAAGTCTAAATTTGTTTAATAGCTCTTCATTCGTGTTTGTAGTGGTAACAAGTCTAATCAAAGTTTCTGTAATATTAGCTTGGTTACCATCATTTAAAGCTGTGCGAATTTTGTTTACAACATCTAATTCTTTAGGTGTTAGCAATAATTCTTCTCTTCTTGTACCAGATTTATTAATATCTATAGCTGGGAATACTCTCTTTTCAGATAATTTTCTGTCAAGATATACTTCCATATTACCAGTTCCTTTAAACTCTTCGAAAATTACTTCATCCATTCTGCTTCCTGTTTCTACTAAAGCAGTAGCAAGTATTGTTAAACTTCCGCCTTCTTCAATATTTCTAGCAGCACCAAAAAATCTCTTTGGCTTATGAAGTGCAGCTGGATCAAAACCACCTGAAAGTGTTCGGCCTGAAGATGGAATTGTAAGGTTATATGCCCTTGCAAGTCTTGTTATGCTATCTAGTAATACCACAACATCTTTTTTCTGTTCCACGAGCCTTTTCGCACGTTCTAGGACTATCTCAGCAACTTTAACATGATGCTCTGGTAGTTCGTCGAAAGTAGAATATATTACATCTCCATCTATAGAACGTTTCATATCTGTTACTTCTTCTGGTCTCTCATCAATAAGCAAAACTATTAGTTCCACTTCTGGGTGATTTTGCGTAATACTATTTGCAAGTTTTTTTAGGATTGTCGTTTTACCGACTTTAGGTGGTGCAACAATCATACCTCTTTGGCCAAAGCCAATCGGAGCAATTAGGTCTATTATTCTTGTAGCATATTCTGTCGGTTTTGTTTCCAAATGCATTCTCCTATTTGGATGAATTGGCGTTAAATCATCAAATTTTTTTCTTTTCATAGCAATATCTGGTGTATCACCATTTATGCTACTTACATATATAAGAGCTGGAAACTTCTCGCCTTCCTTTGGAACTTTGCTATAACCTTTTATTTTATCGCCAGAATCTAATCTAAATCTTTTTATTTGAACTGGCGAAACGTATATGTCTTTTGGTGTAGACAAATAGTTTTGACCTCTTAAAAATCCGAATCCGTCTGGCAATACTTCCAAAACACCCTCAACTGGTACAGACTCATCTGTGAATTGAGGTTTTTCTTCTTGCACATTGACTTGCTTTTTAGTATGTTCAACCTTCTCATTAGAACTTTCTTCTTTTACATCTTCTTTTACAATTTCTTCTGCTTTTTCTGTGTTTTTTACCTCTGATGCCTTTTCTTCTCTATGTGCTTTAATAATTAAATCAATTAACTCTTCTTTATTTAACTTACTAATTCCTTTTATCCCTTTTTGTTTAGCTAATGCATGTAAATCAGCTAAAGTAAGAGACTTTAGTTCATCTCCCATATATTCAATTCTCCTTTTCTTATGGATTTTTTTAGAATTTTAGAAATGAGCAAGCGGCAAGTTTTTCTTGCCCTTGCTACATTAAGATATTGTAATCGTTTTGAAATTATAAATTAACGAATTTTAATACAAATATATTTTACTTTTATGCTCTTCTTCTAGAAGCTCCTCTTTTTGACTCAATGCTTCTTTTTAGGTCTAACTGTCTTTCGTCACTATCTCTTAAAAACTTGCTTAGCATGTCGTCTAAAGTTGTAGGACCTTCTTCGGTCTGTTCTTTCACAATCTTTTGAACAGTTGGCAAAGCTTTTTTTATAGAAAGAGCTATTTTACCTTTTTCATCTATCGATAAAACTTTTGCTTTAACCAAATCCCCCTCATTTAAAACAGAATGAATGTCTTTTACAAAATCTTTTGAAACCTCTGAAATGTGAACTAATCCCGTTTTTCCATCGTTTAGTTTAACAAAAGCTCCATAATTCATAATATCTGAAACAGTTCCTTCTACTATTTCGCCAACACTTACTGACATAAAATTTCTTCCTCCTAACAATTTCAAAAGTATTTTATAACAAAACCCCTCATACGTCAATATATTTTAACCATAGATATAAAGAAAAGCTAGTAAAAGTTTCCACTTACTAGCTTTAGCTTTGAATTATTTGGAACCAATCCAAAATTCGTAACTCACCATACCATTTTGGTGAATACAAGTAGCACATATCCCATATTCTCTCGCCAAAGAATATGCCATATGCAAAATTTCACTTTTATAACGTGAATCGACACGCCTTACCATAGGACATTCTGAATCAAAATAGTATATCGTACCATCTTGATTAGCTCCTGCAAAAATCCTGTTCTTCGAGCAGATATAAGAATCTCTCGCCCACCTTTCAAACTTTTCCTTGATTACCTTTACGAGGAATTCTCTTGCCATAATCTCCTTATTAATAAGAGAATCCATCTCGTCACGTGTAACCTCTGTCCTAGTTGAAACACCGTTTATCGTGCGATAAAAAACCAAATTCTCGTCATTTCTCAATGCCTGCATATTCCAATTCCTCCTACTCAAGTCAAAGTTGTTTCTCTTTTCTGGAAAAATACCCAGAAAAATAGTATTAAACGTACTTATATAATCTAGCACCATTTTGAAATTATGTCAAGTAATTTCAAATATTTTCCATAAATCTTTTTACCTTTGTAACACATTTTTCCTTTCGGAATATTATATACCATAAGCAATAAAAAAGGAGGAACGATATGGGAAACTTTTTAAGAGGATTTTGCTGCCATGATGATGACATACTTTGGTTTTTAATTTTATTTTTACTACTATTTTGGAACAATGGTTGTGGTTGCAATAACAATGGAAACAATAATAATTCTAACGGCTGTGGCTGTAATAACTAAAACAACTATAAAAGCAAATAACATGTTATTTTAAATAGTTATATTTAAATCTACATCAAAATTAGTGAAAGGAGGGTGTATCAATATGTCAAACTGCGGATGTTTCGGAGGATGTGATGATATCATTTGGATCATTATCCTTATCTTCATCATTTGTTGCTGCTGCAACGGAAATGAGGGCAACAGAGGAATGGGCCCATGCTGTAATTAATTCTTTAGCTAGAAAAATAATTTAATTTAAAACACCCACTAAATATATGATTTATATTTAGTGGGTGTTTTATTTTTTATAGACATCTTTCATATATAAAATCAGTAAAAAAACACATATAGCATAATTTATATTTATCATAGCTATATGTGCTTTAATTTATTTTTTCGTAGTAAATTGCTTTACTCTCATTGTAAACTGATTATCTTTAATATTAATTGGTTTAATGCGTTTTCTTAGCTCTTTCTTCAAAACTTCTGGTTGAAGATTTCTAATAATCTTACCATTCATTGCAAGAGAAATCTTACCAGTTTCTTCTGAAACTATTATTATAACTGCATCTGACACTTCTGAAAGTCCAATTGCAGCTCTATGTCTTGTTCCAAACTCTCTATCTAAATCTTCCCTATCTGTTATCGGAAGAATACATGAAGCTGCAGCAATTCTGTTATCTTTTATAATAACTGCACCATCATGAAGCGGAGTATCCGGTACAAATATATTAAGTAAAAGTTCTTTAGAAATGTCTGCATCAATAGCTACACCAGTATGCATAATTTCACCAAGACTCGACTCTTTTTCATATACAATCAAAGCACCCGTCTTATCTTTCGCCATCTGCTCAACAGCTAAAACAACTTCATCTACACTTTGCAAACTACTAGTATCTTCGATGTCAAAGAACTTTCTAATATTGGTTGAACCCATCTGTTCAAGAGTCTTTCTAAGCTCTGGCTGAAAGACAACTATAAAAAGTAAAACACCATAAGTTACGACCGAATTTAAAATGTAATGCAAAATATTAAGCGATAAAAATTCGCTAAGTACATTTGCAATAAGTAAGACTGCTATACCTTTAATAAGCTGCACAGCCCTAGTGCCTTTTATCATCTTTATTAACTTATATAACAAATAAAAAACTATAGCTAAGTCAACAGCTAAAGCTAATAGTTTAATAGGATACTCTACCATCATATTTATATACCCTAAAATCTTGGTTTCATAAAAAACTTTAAATGATTCTAAAATTGAATTCATATATTCTCACCTATATTGTTATCTTATTATTACAGATATAATAGTTGGTACAACAAACATAGCAGCTAAAAATAAGCAAACCCATCTTGCAAAAGTTTTTTGTTTTTCTTTCATTCGATTCGCCTCCTATACGTTAAACTCTACAATACTATATTAACTAAATTTATGTGCAAAGTCAACTAGAAAATATTGTATTTTTTGTGACCACGTCATCTTGTTTGCGAACTTATTATACGTTTGCAATATTATTAATTTTAGTTACAAATCCTTTTTTAATTACACATATTAGCAAAAATAACAATTATTAAAAATATACTTTCTTCTAAAACTATTCTTTATAACTAATCAAACTACAATAAGAGACACACGAAGCGCTAAAATTATAGCATTTCGTGTGTCTTCATCAAACTTTATCTCTTATTGCTCTTCTTAAATACAGCCAAACTCTTCAAGAACTCGTTCAAACTTTTAGAAGTCTGACGAATCCTAAAAAGCTCAATCTCTTGCTTTTCCGAAACCCAAGGATTAGCATTCAAAAAACGATTATATGCCTCTGCTTTCCTCAGATTTTCATCACGAGTACGTTTCTCTTCAGGTGTCATATAGACCCTAAACATAAACGCCTCTTTGGGATTATTTGCAATCATCCATTGCCGCCTCCACCTTTTTCCAAAATTCTTTAGTAGTCGTCGATTCGTTTGCAGCCGATCGAATTGCAAGTCTCAGCTCAGCAGAAAAATCCGGGTTATCCGCCAAAAACCGATCTGCAATTTCTGGAACAAGCCCATGAGACCTATACGCCTGAATGTAATCCAGAGTCCTCGATGCATCACAATTAGACATTACTGCATCCTCCTTTAAAAAAATTTCATGTTTATAATACCACAAATATCACAGTTTTGCAAGTTCTTAAAAACTTTTTCACTGTTTTTTACAAAAAAAGTGTTGACAATTTTTTTATAAAATGTTAGTATAGATTTTGCAAGTTAATTTATGCGCGAGTGGCGGAACAGGCAGACGCACAGGACTTAAAATCCTGCGGGCTAATAACCCGTACCGGTTCGATTCCGGTTTCGCGCACCATTAAGGTACCATGGCTTTGAAGATTCATTGTCATGGTACTTTTTTATATCACAAAAAATAAACCAAAATCATCAAACATCCAGTTTAACAATTTTGGTCTACTTCACATTTAAAAATATCAAATTACTCCTTTTCAACACAAGGTGTAACAGTTATTGAAGAGTACTCCTCTGTGCATTTAGTCTTTGGGCAATAACTATAATCATTACCATAATTGTTATCCCAATTTCCATTTGCATCTCTAAAGCAGAAATTAATATCTGCAGTAGCTGGTACTGTTATTTCTGTTTTATAACAACTTTTTAATTTTCTCATCTTAACTTCAGAAATATCACTCCAATTTTCAGTACCATAATGTAAATAAATTGTAGGTGCACCTGTCAAACAACCAGTATACCTTAATTCATAAGTCTGTTCTTTCTTTTTTCTTGTTGTAGCCATTCTTCTCAATCTCCTTTGTAAAATAATATATAACATTATAATATCGTATTACATATGATAATGCAAGATTTTTTATTATTATAAGCAAAAAAAATCACACTTATACGCGTGACTTTTTATATGGCAGGGGTGGAAGGAATCGAACCCTCCTCTGGAGTTTTGGAGACTCTTATTCTACCGATGAACTACACCCCTATTAACTTGCTACCCGTTTATTTTAACATAAAGCTTTATACACTGCAAGAAAAAAAGACAAAATTTTAAAATATATTTTTTTACTTTGACTATAAATACTAATATGGTATAATCTTAATGTATAAGAAGCAATATAATATAAAGATATTTATAGTAAGAACGGAGGATAAAATATGGAAATCAAAAAATGTTCAAAATGTGGTGCTTTTATAATGTCGGACAAGACATTATGTGATACATGTGCTAAAGAAACGGCATATGCAAACACCGTCTTAAAAAACTACTTTGAAGAAAATGTATGCTTTGATTCAATCCCATCAATCTCAGCAGTTACAGGAATCTCTCCAAATGTAATCCAAAACTACATGAAAGCAAATGACTATATAGACGCCGATACCCCAATCACAAGCTCATTCACAAACATCCAATACTAATCACCGTCCGATCCCCGTCTTTCGGTTTTGTTGTAAACGAACTTCAAGAGACGATAGAAACGG
>ULTU01072807.1_pt1 | contig 39459 bp, 40 predicted proteins | sample 1957861 | NCBI WGS metagenome assembly ULTU01 (sample SAMEA4835742, study PRJEB28245) | human gut metagenome | biome: gut microbiome; material: fecal sample | place: Denmark | collected 2008
TCAGCAAGCGAAAGGGGAGACGCGGATCCGCTCGTGATCTGCGGCGGACCCTGCGCATACAACGGCGAACCCCTTGCCGATTTTGTCGATCTTTTTATTATAGGCGAAGGGGAAGAAGTAAATATCGAGCTTACCGAGCTTTATATAAAACATAAAAAAGCAGGCTATTCAAAGGAGAAGTTTCTGAGAGAAGCCTCGCATATAAAGGGAATTTACGTTCCGTCGCTTTATGATGTCGAATACAATGATGACGGCACGATAAAGCTTTTCGCACCTAAATATCCCGATGTGCCGGAAAAGGTGCAAAAACGAATTGTTGAAGACATGGACAAGGCTCCGTACCCGGAAAAGTTCATAGTGCCGTTTATTCAGACCGTTCAGGACAGAATAACTCTTGAAGTTTACAGGGGCTGCATAAGAGGCTGTCGCTTCTGCCAGGCGGGTGCTGTGTTCCGTCCTGTAAGGGAAAAGTCGCCGGAGGTGCTTTGCGAGCAGGCAAAAAAGCTTGCCGACAATACGGGCTACGGCGAAATGACTTTGTCTTCGCTTTCGATAAGCGACTATTCGTGCATTTCTCAGCTTACGGATATGCTCCTTGAATGGACAAACGACAGAAAAATATCGCTTTCGCTTCCGTCGCTCCGTGTGGACAGCTTCACAAAGGAGCTTATGGATAAGATATCGACTGTGCGTACCGGCACGCTTACTTTTGCTCCCGAAGCCGGAACGCAGCGTCTGCGCGACGTTATAAACAAGAATGTAATGGAAGCAGACCTCTTCCGCGCTTGCAGAGTGGCGTTTGAGGGCGGAAAATCGCAGGTAAAGCTTTACTTTATGCAGGGACTTCCCACCGAAACGGACGAGGATCTTTGCGGGATCGCAAAGCTTGCAAGAGACGTTATAGAAGAATATTATGCCACGCCTTCAAGACCGCGCAAGGCTCCGCAGGTGACGATATCGGCGGCTTGCTTTATTCCGAAGCCTTTCACGGCGTTCCAGTGGGAGCCGCAGTGCGCATATGAAGAGCTTCTCCGTAAGCAGCAGTATCTTAAAGAGCAGATAACCGACAGAAAAATCAGATATAATTATCATGACGCCTCAGTCAGCCGCATAGAAGCCGTGTTTGCAAGAGGAGACAGGCGACTCGGAAAGGCGATTATGGAAGCGCACAGGCGCGGAATGAGATTTGACAGCTGGGAAGAATATTTCAGTTATGACAAATGGATATCTGTCTTTGAGGATACGGGGATCGATCCCGATTTTTATGCAAACAGAGAGCGCGCGGAGGACGAGATTCTTCCGTGGGATGTTATCGACATAGGAATGACAAAAGAATTTTTCCTGCGCGAAAGACATAAAGCGTTTGAAGGGAAAACAACTCCCAACTGCAAACAGAGCTGTTCAGGATGCGGAGCGAATAAACTCGGAGGTGAGAGATCATGGTGCCCGAACTTAAAAAAATAAGAGTTGAATTTTCAAAAACAGGCGCGCTTAAATATATATCGCACCTGGATCTGAACCGCACGGTGCAGACATCGTTTTTGCGTTCAAAGCTGCCCATATGGTATACGCAGGGCTTCAATCCTCATCCGAAGACCGTATTTTCTCCGCCGCTTTCCGTCGGCGTTTCAAGCGAGTGCGAATTTATGGATTTCAAAATGACGGAGGAAGTTCCGTATGACGAAATATGCAGAAAACTCAATGAGTCTTTCCCCGACGGAATAAGAATTCTTTCGGCATACGAGCCGGAAACGAAGTTTTCCGATATCGGCTGGGCGGATTATGAAATAGCATTTGAAGCCCCGCAGGCGGAAGCGGTAAAAAATGATGTAGCCGCTCTTTTCTCGGGAGAGATAAATGTGGAAAAAACGGGCAAGGCGGGAACACGCAAAGTTGATATAGCGCCGAATATGCGCCTTATATCCTGCACGGCGGAGGGAGAAATGCTTACGCTTCGCGTAATGCTTTCGTGCAAAGAGCTTACCTTCGTCGGGCCGAATCTTCCCGTGAAATATATTGCCGATAAAATACCCGCTCTTTCCGAAAGCGAAGTTTTTATCTGCCGCAAAGCAGTATATTTTGATGACGGGAAAACACTTTTCAGATAAAAGGAGACAAAATGGAGGACAGCTATTCCGTTCTTGCACGGCATTATGACAGCCTTATGGCTGATACCGATTATGCCGGATATGCGGACTTTTATGAAAGAATAATTGAAAAATATGCACCGTCTCAGCCCAAGAGACTTATCGATCTCGGCTGCGGCACGGGAAGCGTTTCGGTGCTTCTTGCCGAAAAGGGGTTTGAAGTCACGGGAGTCGATCTCAGCTGCGAAATGCTTTCGGCAGCACTGAAAAAAGCATCAGACAAGCATATAAAAATGCTTTTGGTTGAGCAGGATATGGCAAAGCTTGACTGCGGCGAAAATTACGGAGCGGCGATATGCAGCTTTGACGGTATAAATTATCTTACAAAAAGAGAGGAGCTTTCGCAATGCTTTGAAAGAACGGCGGACAGTCTTTGCGAGGGCGGAGTTTTCGTTTTTGACGTAAACAGCAAATACAAATATGAAAATATCATCGCCGACAATACCTTTATTTACGAAACGGAAGACCTTTTCCTTTCGTGGCAGAATTATTATGTGAAAGAAAAGGGCATTTGCGACTTTTATCTTACGTTCTTTGAAAAGCACGGTGAAAAGTGGCGCAGAACCGATGAATATCAAAGGCAGAGAATGTACAGCGACAGAACGCTCCGAAACGCTCTTGAAAAAGCGGGATTTGAAATCTGCGAAAGATTTTCGGATATTTCATGTGCGCCCGTAACGGATGAAAGCGAAAGAATTTTTTATGTTTGCAGAAAGAAGTGAATTTTATGGAATATAACATTATCCGCGCGATGACGAGAGACGGCTCGGCAAGAGCCGTTGCAATAATATCTACCGATATAGTAAACGAAGCCGTAAAAATGAAGCATACCTCTCCTACGGCGACGGCGGTGCTCGGCAGAACGATGACGGCGGCATCGCTTATGGGAACAATGCTCAAAGAAAAAAATGACAAGCTCACGCTTACGTTTGCAGGCGACGGTCCTGCCGGAAAGATAATTGCCGTTTCGGACTACGAGGGAAACGTAAAGGGATATATCCAGAACCCTGACGTCGATCTGCCGCTTAAATCAAACGGAAAGCTTGATGTCGGAGGTGCTGTCGGAGCGGGACTTTTGTCTGTTGTGCGCGATTTTGGCTCCGGTGAAATGCAGACAGGCTCCGTTGAAATAACAACGGGAGAAATCGGAGACGATATCTGCACATATTTTGCAAAAAGCGAACAGATACCTACGGTATGCTCGCTCGGAGTGCTTGTGGATACCGATCTTTCCTGCAAGGCGGCGGGCGGAGTGCTTATTCAGCTTTTGCCTTATGCTTCGGAGGAGACGGTAGATAAGATAGAAAAAAATCTGCCGCTGATAACCAATGTTTCTTCGCTTATAGCGGACGGCGCAACAAAGGAGCAGCTCCTTGATCGTGCCTTTGCAGGCATAGAATACGACGTCTTTGACGAAATTCCCGCCGTTTATCGCTGCGACTGCGACAGAAACAGAATTTTATCCGCGCTTCGCGGCTTTTCCGAAAAGGATATCGGCGATCTTTTTGCGGATACGGACGAGATCGAGGTCTGCTGCCGCTTCTGCGATAAGAAATATAAATTCAGAAAAGAAGATATACAATGAAAAAGGCATTATCAATCATTTTGTCACTCTGTATTGCTGCCGCAATATTGTTTGTCGCGGTATCGTGCGGAAAGATAACGTGTGAATATGATGAAAATGGGAACGTGACCAAAGAGTCATATTATGATGCCTCATGCAAATTGATATATTCAGAATAAAATACATATCGGGCAAAGTAAATACAAAAAGCAGGAGTCGGTGCTCCTGCTTTTTTGCTGTAAAATTTGTATAACCAATTACCGAAGTTTCTTTTGCCTTTTTGCAAGCCATGCCCGTGCAGAGACTTAAAAATCTGTATATCGTCCCCGATAACTAAAGTTTCTTTTGCCTACTTTTCTTTTCAAAGAAAAGTATGGTCAGGGTTTTTTGTATGTGTAAGCAAGACCGCCTTCGGAGGTTTCGCGATAGCGGGCATTCATATCCTTGCCCGTGCGATACATTGTTTTAACGACATTATCAAAGGAAATCTTGCTTGAATCCGCAAGGAAAGTTGCAAGACTGAGCGCGTTTATCGCACGCATGGATGAAACGGCTCCGCGTTCAATGCACGGTATCTGTACAAGTCCGCCGATAGGATCGCAGGTAAGACCGAGATGATGTTCCATTGCAACTTCGGCGGCATATTCCGTTTGATCGAGCGTCATATCGAAAAGCTCGCAAAGGGCAGCGGCAGTCATTGAGCAAGCCGTACCCATTTCAGCCTGACATCCGCATTCCGCACCGCTTATCGAGGCGTTTGTTTTTACAATGTTTCCTATAATGCCGCCGACGGCAAGTGCGTTTATTATTTTTTCATCGGAAAAACCGTGCGTTTCCTGCATATATTTAAGCGCGGCGGGAAGAACGCTGCATGCTCCGCAGGTGGGCGCGGTAACGACGGTTCCTCCCGCGGCATTTTGCTCGCCGACAGCAAAGGCATAAGCGCAAACAATGCGGTTTTCTTTGTTTGCATCAGTCTCGTTTTCAGGATGCTGACCAAAAAGTATCGCCGCTTTTCGCTGTACGCCGAGTCCGCCCTCGAGTACGCCGCTTTCGGAAAGTCCTTCGGAGATGGCGGCTTTCATTGTTGACCAAACGAGCGCAAGATATTCTTTTATCTCATTGCCCTCGTATTTGTAAACGTAGTCCGAAAGGCGCAGATTGTTTTTTTCGCAATATGCCGCAATATCGGCAAAGCTGTTTTCGGGATAAACCTCCTGCGGAGTTACGGACGGTATACCTTCAACCGAAATATCTCCGCCGCCTATGCTGAGCGCGCGCATCGTCCCCGTTTCATTGCCGCCGGAATAAGCGATAAAATCCATTGTGTTTTCGTGCGGAAGCGCGATATCTTCAGTGTTGAAAACTATTTTTGTTCTGCTTTCACCGAGAACGCTGTTTATTGCAAGATCGGTATGATGCCCCTTTCCCGTTTTCGCAAGCGAACCGTAAAGAATTACCTTGAAGCTGTCGGCATCGGGATGCTTTTGAAGAAAGAGCTTTGCTGCCTTTTCGGGGCCCATCGTATGCGAGCTTGAAGGACCTCTTCCTATTTTGTATATTTCTCTTATGGATTGCATTTTTCGCTATCCTCCACAGGTAAAATTTTTTGCAGCGTATACAACGTGGTTTACAGAGCCATTACAAGTGTTCCGGCTCCTATCAGGATACATCCGACAAGCGATTTTATATCGAATTTTTCGTGCAGGAAAACAAACGCAAAAACAAGAGTGAAAATTACGCTCAACTTGTCTATCGGGACGACTTTTGTTACATCGCCGGATTGCAACGCCTTGTAATAAAAGAGCCATGATGCACCGGTCGCAAGTCCCGAAAGAATAAGAAACAGCCAGCTTTTACGGTCAATTTCGGTTATTCCGCTTTGTGCGTTTGTTATGAATACCATTCCCCACGACATAAGTACAACTACCATTGTCCGTATTGCCGTTGCAAGATTTGAATTTACATTATTGATTCCGACCTTTGCAAGTATTGATGTAAGCGCTGCAAACACAGCCGATAAAATCGCAAATATAAACCACATATGTAACATCACCTTCAATGCGTATGGAATATACTCATTATATCACGTTTTCGGGATTTGTAAAGCATCACATTTCGACTTTTTATTTTTCGCTTGACTTTAACAAAATAAAGTGATATACTGTTAAAGCAGATAAAGTTAGGGAGGATTTTTTATGGATAAACTGCGCTCTCCTGCAACGGACGCTCTTTTTGAAGCGATACTTTCACTTGAAACCGTTGACGAATGTTACAGATTTTTCGAGGATGCCTGCACGATAAAAGAAATTCTTGATATTTCACAAAGATTTGAGGTTGCAGGACTGCTTTCGGAAAAGAAAAATTACCAGGAAATATCAAAGGAAACAGGCGCAAGCACAGCGACGATAAGTCGTGTCGGCAAGTGTCTTTCTTACGGTAGCGACGGATACAAGCTCGTACTTGACCGTCTTGAAGAAAAGAAAAAAATAAAATAAAAAATCCTCACGGCAACCGCCGTGAGGATTTTTGTTTATTTTCTTATCGAAATCTGACCGAATGTTGCGGAGGCTTTTATTTTCAGAGTTTTTTCGCCGCCGCTCTGCGGCGTGTCAATCTCTCCGAGAAAAGTGCTTCCGTCAACATCGGCGTTTACATCGGTAGGGAGCAGAACTTTAAGCTCACCGAACGCCGCCTTTGCATAAAGCGTTGCGTTTTCCGCTATTATCGCCGTGCGCAGGTCGACTGTCAGCTCTCCGAAGGCGACGGAATAATTGCCACTTTCAAAGGTCGTTCCGTCAAAACGGATAGTTTCTTCGCCGAAAGAAACAGTCGTTTCTTTTTCGGATGATACAAATTCATTTGCATCAATCGTTGTTATTTTTTTTTTAGAACCGAATGCCGCGCGGATTATTATACTTATTCCGGCAACGGCAATGAGAAGCGCAAGTGCTATAAGCCATGAGCTTGTATCCTTTGCTATGAATATGCCCTGCTCCTTGAAAAGCATAACGCCGCCGAAGAGCAGAAAGTAAACATTTACTATGTTGGGCTTGTCGGTGCAGATTGAAAACAGCGCCAGAAGCATTACAAGCGCAGCCCACCAGCCGTCAAAAAAGAGGGTTACGTCCCACAGTTTTGCCGCGTTTCCGAAAAGGATAACGCCAAGTGCAAGGACAAGAATTCCCCAGATGATACGCGAAGCTTTTTTCATTTTGTCAAGAGTCTCCTTTCAGTTTACAGAGTATTTATCAAAATAGTATTTTCTTCTGCGTTTTATTACGAGTCTTACGGTGAAAATCGAGATAAGCGCGACTATTATAACAGCGCAGATGATGTATATTGCAATACCGATATTGCTTTCAATCTTCAGGTCTTCCCAAAGCGAGTTCATGATCGCTCTTGTGTCGTCGGGAAGGTCGTAGAAGAATTCCATGTTTGACATATCGAAATTGTAAAGAATAGATATTGCGTCCGGATGGACTTCTTCGGTCATATATTCTATATATTCTTCATTGTCCTTTACAAGAGTATTCGGCCACGCATAGCAGACATATTCTGCGTTTGCAACTGCGATCTCCTCTGTAAGCATGAAGTTTATATATTCTTTTGCAAGGTCGAAGTTTTTTGTGCTTGAAGGTATGCACATAACATCCACAAAGACGTTTGTCCCTTCTTCGGGATAGAAGAAGTCAAGGTCTTCATTGTCCGCATACATTGTAAAGAAGTCGCCCGCATAATACGGTGCGACGGCAGCACTTCCGCCTTTCATCTTGTTGAAGACTTCATCCATAACATAACCCTGAACTATGGATTTCTGTTTTACAAGAAGATCGAGCGCGGCGCGCCAATCGTCAGGATTTTCGGAGTTTACACTTGTTTTATTATAGAACTGCGCCGTTCCGAAAGCGTCGCGGGGATTGTTGAACTGAAGAATGTTGCCTGTGTAATCTTCGTCCCACAAAAGCGCCCAGCTGCCGATGTTTTCTTCATCTTCGGGGATGTACTTGGTGTTGTAGATGATGCCGACCGTACCGAATGTATAAGGTACGCTGTATTTTTCATCGGGATCGTAATAAAGTCCTTTGAAGCGGTCTTCGATATACTTGTAATTTTCAATGCTTTCGGCAGGATCAAACTCTTTTATAAGCCCTTCGGAGGCAAGACGCGCCGCCATGTAGTCGGAAGGGATGATAACGTCATAGCTGACCGCCCCGCTTGAAAGCTTTGCATAGAGGTCTTCATTTGAAGAATAAGTTGAATAGTTTACTTTTACGTTTTTGCCCAGAACACTACGGCAATATTCTTCAAATGCACGGTTTACGTCAAGCGAGCCGTCGGAACCGTCTGAAATGTATTCGCCCCAATTGTAAACATAAAGCGTTACGGCGTCGCCGAAATCCTTTTCTCCGTCTGTGTTTCCGCAGGAGGAGAGCATCAGTGCCGAAACAAAAAGCAGTGCGGCAAAAAAAACGGAAATAATTTTTTTCATCACTTTGCACCTCCTGCCGTTTTCGGCTTTTTCTTTCCGAACGAGCCTGCGAAATTGACAAGGAAAAGAAGAATGAGTATTGCAAACACCATAAGCGAGCAAAGCGCATACATGCTGTATTTTACTTCGTGCGCTGTCTGGTTGTAGATGTAGAGGGGCAACGTCTGAAAGTCGGGAGACGAGACGAAGTGGCTTATTACGAAATCGTCAAGTGAAAGCGTAAAGCCGAGCATAAGTCCCGATATTATTCCCGGAAGCACCATAGGAAGCTCTATTCTGAAGAATGTACGCATGGGTGTGCAACCGAGATCAAGCGCCGCGTCACAGATAGAACGATCCATCTGCTTGAAGCGCGGAAGCACGGACAGGATAACATACGGCAGAGAGAATGTGGTATGTGCGATTATCATAGTGGTTCTGCCGAATTTTATCGGTATAAACGGAACGGACATTGCCGCGACGAAAAGAAGCATCATTGATACGCCCGTAACTATATCGGGGTTCATCATAGGAACGTTTGTAACGGACATGACCGCCGTTTTAATGTGGCGGTTCCTCATTGCATTTATTCCGAATGCGGCAAAAGTACCGATAAGCGTTGCAAGAAGCGAGGAGATGACTGCAAGGGAAAGCGAGTTCTTAAGCGCTGTGAGCGCGGTGGAGTCGCTGAAAAGCTCTTTGTACCAATGCAGAGAAAAGGTTGAAAAGTGATTGAGCGAGCCTGCACGGTTGAAGGAGAAGATTATAACAACAAGTATGGGCGCATAAAGCAACAAGAATATAAGCGGTATATATATTTTAGACAGGGTTTTCATACTATAATACCTCCTTCGCCTTCGTTGCCGTCGGTAAAGCGGTTCATTATCGCAACGGAGATGATTATGAGTATCATCATTACGAGCGATATTGCCGCACCTATGTTGTAGGTGCTGACGTTCTGGAAATGTCTTTCGATGGTATCGCCGATGAGGTCGAAACTGCCGCCGCCGAGTTTCTGTGAAATGTAGAAGGTGCTTATTGACGGAACGAATACCATTGTTATTCCCGAAACAACGCCGGGAAGCGAGAGCGGGAAAGCTACACGGAAAAGCGACTGCGTGCCGCTGCAACCGAGATCTGCCGCGGCTTCAAAATATCTTTTATCAAGCTTTGAAAGCGTTGTATATATCGGCAGAACCATATAGGGAAGGAAATCATAGACCATACCCAGAATAACCGCGCCCGATGTGCCGACGATCTTTACCTTTGCAAGACCTATCTGTTCAAGCAGGGAATTGAGAAGTCCGCCGTTGTCGAGTATCGCCATAAGAGAATAAGTTCTTATAAGAAGGCTTATCCACATAGGGAGCATAAGCAGAACGACGAGTATCTTTTGTGTTTGCGGCTTGAGTTGCGATATAAAGAACGCAAGCGGATATCCGATTATTATACATATCGCCGTTGCAATAAGCGCAAAGCAGACAGAAAGAAGAAATATGTGTAAATAGCTTGACAGCATTGAGATATTGTCGAAAGTGAAGTTTCCGTATGTGTCGGTAAAGGCAAAGTAAGCAACAAACACCAAAGGTGCTACCACGAAAAGCAATATCCATATGATGTGCGGTACGGCAGCAAATTTTTCAAGAAACGATGTTTTTCTCATTCCTCTTCCGCCTCCGATTCATTTTCTTCCTCATCATCCTCGCCCGCGTCGGAAAGCTCGTCAAACTCTTCACTGTAAGACGAATAGTCGCCGTACATATCGGAGTATTCGGATTTTTCCATTATGTGAATCGCATCGGGTTCGATGAAAAGTCCTATTTCGGAATCCGGCGCGCAGTAATCGGTTGTTTGTATCATCCATTTGAAACCGCCTATATCGACGATTATCTCCCAGTGCACGCCCTTGAAGGTTACGGAGGTTACCGTGCCGCGAAGCATACCTTTTTCGGTGGAGACTATGTCGACGTCCTCAGGACGGACAACAACGTCAACAGGTTTATTCTTTCCGAAACCCTTGTCAACACAGTCGAAAACGTGACCCGAAAACTTGACCTTGAGGTCGTCAAGCATTATGCCGTCAAGAATGTTTGATTCACCGATAAAGTCCGCAACGAAAGCGTTCTTCGGTTCGTTATATATATCTGTGGAGGAGCCTATCTGCTGGATTTCGCCGTCCGCCATAACGACTATTGTGTCGGACATGGAGAGAGCTTCCTCTTGGTCGTGCGTAACGTATATAAACGTTATACCCGTCTGCTGCTGAATGTTTTTAAGCTCTTTCTGCATATCTTTGCGGAGCTTAAGGTCGAGTGCGGCAAGCGGTTCGTCAAGAAGCAGTACCTTAGGATTGTTTACAAGCGCGCGTGCGATGGCAACTCTCTGCTGCTGACCGCCGGAAAGGGTAGTTACGCTGCGTTTTTCAAAGCCTTTAAGGTTTACAAGAGCTATCATTTTTTCAACGCGTTCGACTATTTCCTTTTCGGGTGTGCGATGGACGCGGAGCCCGAATGCGATGTTTTCAAAAACGTTCAGATGCGGAAACAAAGCGTATCTTTGAAAAACTGTGTTTACATTGCGCTTATACGGGGGAAGGTCGTTTATCCTTTCGCCCATAAAGCAAACATCGCCCTCGTCAGGTTCAACAAATCCGCCTATTATACGAAGCGTGGTTGTTTTACCGCAACCTGAGGGACCGAGAAGAGTGATAAATTCCTTGTCGTGAATGTCAAGAGAAAGATTTTTGAGTACGATTTCGCCGTCAAAGCTTTTTGAAACGTTTCTCAGCTCGATGATTTTTGTGTTACGATCCATTTCTGCTCCCACTTTTAATTAAAAATTTCCGATTTTACGGATTTAAAAAAATGCACGAAAAACCGAGATTTTCCGTGCATTAAAAAGTGCCGTGAACAATATCAAAAAATATTTTTTCGACCGGACGGATACCCCATCCGAAATTCACAAGAGCATTATAGCAGATATATATTTAAAATGCAATATTTTTTTAAAAAAAACTAAAAAAAATCGAAATTAGGCGAAAATAACGGAATTTACCCCTGATTTTCCTCCGTTTTTCTCCGAAATGCTCGTTTTTCGTCTTGTATTCTCCGATTAAATCGCAAAATCTTCTCCCCAAACGGCGCTTTCTTCAAGGAAGACAGGCACGGTATCGCGGGCGTCGGCAGTGGGAGGGTCTATGCGGATAAGCTCTACCGTCATATCGTCGCTGCGCTTGTCCTCCTTGCGGGCGCGCATCATTATCTTCTCTGCCGTGAGAGTGAGATCGCTTGACATTTCTTTTGTAAGATAATCGGAAAGCCACGTTCCGTCAAATTCGGGATCTCCGCAGATTCCGTCGCTTACCATTACTATAACATCGCCTGTTTTAAGGTCAAATTCCGTTATCTCTGCAGAGATATCCGAAAGTATTCCTACGGGAAGCGTTCCGGAAGATATTTTGTAAAGGTTTTTGCCGCGTACTATGTAGGAAGGAGCCGCGCCGCTCTTTATAAATGCGGCTGTTCCCGTGTGCATATCTATTTCAAGCAGATCTATCGTGGCAAAACATTCGGCGCCGCGATTTTTAAGGAACATATTCAGCATTTCAAGTGTAGTGGTTTTGTCGTTTCCGCAGGCGAGCATTTTTTCAAGAAAAACACGGCAGACGCGCGAGGTCAGCGCGGCTGTTTCACCGCTTCCCATACCGTCGCAGATAAAGCAGTAGAAGCATCCGTCTGCTGACTCCGTTACGGATACGCTGTCTCCGCAAACACGTTCTCCGTCCTTTTCGGACTGTTTTCCCGCATACGAAACACCGTAGCTTTTTGCACCTTCAAGCGTCATAGCGGCGCATCCGCGCTCGACAGTATATTCCGGAGAAAGAAATTTTGTGCCGCATATATCCTCGCATATTTTTCTTATGTCCTCTGTTCCGAGTGTTCCGGAAAGGAGCGACGTCCCCGTTGCGACTATGTACTTTTTTCTGTCTCCACACACTACAACGTTTTCGGCGGCAAGCCCCGCACGGAGCAGCGCTCTTGAAAGTCTTTCCGAAAGCGTTCTGTCGATTGTGTAGCCGACTCCGCTTTGCGACACGGCGTCGGACATCATCTGAGACATGGTTCCGTAGTCGAAGGCGAATACTCCCGTTTTGTCAAATTTCAATGCGTATTCTATCATTTTTGAAGCGCGCAGATTTATTTCGTCTATTATCTCATCGCTTTTCGGGCATTTGCAGCGCGTAAGCTCCGAAAGTCGCGAAGAGGGAAGCTTGCCCGCCGTCATCAGCTTGGAAACAAAGCGTTCAAAGCGTGTGTCGGACGATATTGACGACATATTCTTGCAGGGGCAGTCTATCGGGCAGCCTGAGCATTTTTCAGCCCATACCGCGCGGCACATGCTTGCAAGAGAGGTCTCATCCGGACGGCGCATACGTTCCGATATGTTTTTTATCACATGAGAAAGCGAAGCCATAGCTTCGGATAAAAGCTTTAATTTCATCACTCTGTCCTCCTCGCGTTTTTTCTCCGTTATATCGTGACAAAGCACGCCTGCCGAGCTTTCTTCCGTCGGGGTGTATTTCGGCATTATTTTGAGTATTGCGGAAACGGTTATCACAGATGTTCCTATAAGCGCCTCAGGAAGAAATGAAAGCACTTTTTCGGCTCCTCCGGATACAGCTCCGTAGGTTATCGCCGCTATAAGTCCTGCGGCAGAGGCGGCTACTGCGTTTACGGGGAAGAACAGTCCCGAAAGTAATCCGAAAAACGCAAGCTCGACGCCGAGCTCGCCTCCGCAGCCGAGCGCCGCAATAAAGCCTGCAGCACAGCCTCTTGCCCATCCGCCGCAGTATCCGCACCAGAGAACCGCCCCGAAGGCGAACACGAGAGAAAGAGATACGGAATGAAACTTTATATCGGCAAGAGACAGTGCTATACCGAACAAAAGCAGTGCTCCTCCGACTTCATACGCAGACGGGAAAAAGTAACGTCTGTCGAACAGCGAAACAAAAAGAAAAGTCATAGCACCCGAAGCGCAAGCCGAAAACACTCCGCCCATTATAGTAACCGTGTCAAATCCGCAGACGAAAACCGTTACAAGCGCACCGCCGATTGAGGCGATACAAGCCGTAAGGACTCTTGTAAGTACGTCGTCGGTAAGCCTGCCCGAACCTCGCAGACGGGATTTGTCTATAAAAAGAAAGCAGAATACCCATCGCGCAGCGCAAACAAGTATTGCCGCAGCGCAGTATGTAAATGCGCTTGTCCCGATCGAGCCGTCAACCGTAAGTCTGCACAGAACGCCGAGCGAGGCAAAGCCTGCGCAGGATGTAAGGGATGATGTTAGTGCTATGATGAACGGGTATGTATCCAGTGGGGCTTTGGCTCCGGAAAGTAAAAGTCCGAGCAAAAACGTCCCCGATGCGTATACGGCACGGATGAGAAATTTTCTCATCGAACTTTTTCCGTATTCTTCTATCGGCATACCGTTCTTTTTGGCAAATTTTTTGTTTTGCAATGTATCACGTCCTTTGCTTTATTATACATAATTATAATAAAACAAAAACGCCCGTAGTGCATGTCGATTGGCGACGGGCGAAAAGTGTTTCATTACTTTACCTTTTGCCGCAGCGGCGCGCGATGGGCGTTTTTATTCGGATTTATATATTATTTTGTTTGATTTTGACCTATGATTTTTATGCCGCGATATCGCAAAGCGAAGCTGTATTTGATGCAGGAAGCATATTTTCAATGAATATTCCGTAGCCGGAGGTGGGATCTGAAACGAGAACATGGGTTATTGCGCCTATCAGTTTTCCGTCCTGAATTATGGGACTTCCGGACATTCCCTGGACGATACCGCCCGTTTTTTCAAGAAGAGAAGGATCGGTTACTGTTACGGTAAAGTTCTTTTGACTTCCGCCTGCGTCTATTTTTGATATTTCTATGCTGTATTTTTTTCTGCCTTCTCCGTCAACCGTGGTGAAGATATAAGCTTCGCCCTCGTGTACTTCATTCCTTTTTCCTATCGGATAAAGCTCGTTTTCAAGTCCTTCGGGAACGGAGGAAAGTATTCCCGTTATACCGGAAAACGTGTTTGCAGAAAGCTTTCCGTTCTGTTTTCCGGAAAAGAATCCGTGAAGCTCTCCGGGAGCACCGCGTTTTCCTGCCGTTATGCCGGTGAGGATAACATCTTCAACCGTGCCTTCCGCCATAGGAAGAAGCGCTCCGCTTTCGGGATCGCATATTCCGTGACCGAGCCCCGCAAATGTGCTGCCGGATGGGTCGATAAAGGTTATCGTTCCTATACCGGACGCACTTTCGCGAACCCAAAGTCCAAGCCTCAGCTCTCCGTCGGAGTCCCGAAGAGGAGTGAGAGTCGCCGTCATCTCTTTGCCTGCGCGCAGATATTTTACCGTCACTTTGCCTTCGGAATTTTTCACTGTGTCGAGAAGAGTGTCTGCGCTTTGAATTTTGCGGTCGTTTATGAAAACTATTACGTCGCCTCTGCGAAGTCCCGCATCAAGAGCCGGCGACGCCTCGCTGTCGTTTACGGGTCGAATTCCGGTTATCATAACGCCCTCTGTCCTGAATCGGACGCCGAGCGGCGTTCCTGCGGCAATAAGCGTATCTCCGTTTGCGGCCGAAACACTTATTGCCGAAAAAATCATTATCGCGGTCAAAAAAACAATCAGCCGTGTAGGAGCTTTGCTTTTTGTCATTTTTCCGCTTTCCGGCGGAAGTTTTTTTCATAAACGCTCCGCCGACGCGTTTATGCGGCACTTTTTGTGTACCGCTTTTAATTTGTGACGCACGGATTTTTTTATGCTTTTATTTTGTTTGAAAAGAAAAGTAAACATAATAAACTTTGTAAAAACAAAAGAAAACGTCAGAAAAACTTAAAATGAAAATAATTGCAAATTGAAAACGTAAAATCAGATTCATTGGTTTTGCAGATATTATATATCGTAAAAAAGACAAATATGTGTGCAAAGTAAAACAGTCGCCTGCTCGTCGACTTCTGTTTACACAGTTATCAAAAAATCTGTATATCATTTTCAATAATCAAAGTTTCTTTTGCCTGCTCGTCGACTTCTGTTTACGCAGTTATCAAAAAATCTGTATATCATTTTCAATAATTAAAGTTTCTTTTGCCTGCTCGTCGACTTCTGTCTGCGCAGTTATCAAAAAATCTGTATATCATCTTTAATAATCAAAGTTTCTTTTGCCTACTTTTCTTTTCAAAGAAAAGTATGGTACGGTCAAAGAAAAGCAGGCAGGTCATTCTTTCGGGGGAAGAACAACCTGCCTGCTTTTTTAATCGTATAAAGCGATCCGGATAATCGCTTTATGCAACAGCCGTGACCATCGTCGCGGCATTTTGCCTTGAATTAAAAACCCTTATCAGCCGCCGAGCTTAGCCGAGTTGACTTTAACGCCGGGTCCCATTGTAGAAGCTACAACGCAGCTCTTGATGTACTGACCCTTAGCGGAAGCGGGTTTAGCCTTGACAACTGCACCAACGAGCGTGTTGAAGTTGTCAAGAATCTTTTCTGCGCCGAAGGAAGCTTTGCCTATCGGGCAGTGAATGATGTTTGTCTTGTCAAGACGGTATTCGATCTTACCTGCCTTAGCTTCTGTAACAGCCTTAGCAACATCCATCGTAACCGTGCCGGCTTTCGGGTTAGGCATAAGTCCCTTAGGACCGAGTACCTTACCGAGACGACCGATAACACCCATCATGTCGGGAGTTGCGATAACAACGTCGAAATCGAACCAGTTTTCTTTTGTGATCTTTTCAACGTAGTCAGCACCGCCTACATAGTCAGCGCCTGCGGCTTTAGCGGCTTCATACTTGTCTTCCTTGCAGAAAACGAGTGTGCGAACCGTTTTACCTGTTCCGTGAGGAAGTACGATGGCGCCACGAACCTGCTGGTCTGCGTGACGGCTGTCAACGCCGAGACGGATGTGAAGCTCGATTGTTTCATCGAATTTAGCCTTTGAAGTCTGAACTACGAGAGCGACAGCTTCATTTGCGTCGTAAAGCTTGGATCTGTCGATAAGCTTTGCGCTGTCCTGATATTTTTTACCCTTAAACATTTTAAGTCACTCTCCTTTCTCAGTCCTCGACAACAACGCCCATAGAGCGCGCTGTGCCGGCTATCATGCTCATTGCAGCTTCAAGAGATGCAGCCGTAAGGTCGGGCATCTTTGTTTCTGCGATTTTCTTTACCTGTTCTTTTGTTATCTTTGCTACCTTGTCCTTGTTGGGGCGAGCGGAAGCCGTTTCGATTCCGCAGGCTTTCTTTATAAGAACCGCAGCGGGCGGAGTCTTTGTGATGAAAGAGAAAGATCTGTCCGCATAGATAGTGATAACAACGGGGATGATAAGTCCCATATCGTTCTTTGTGCGTTCGTTGAATTCTTTTGTGAATGCAGCGATGTTAACGCCGTGCTGACCGAGTGCCGGACCAACAGGCGGCTGGGGAGTTGCTTTGCCGGCGGGCAACTGCAACTTTACAAATGCCATAATCTTTTTTGCCATAATTTTTTACACCTCCGAATGTGGTTTCAATCGGGAGAACACAGAAAATTTTTCTCCCTCCCACCTATCGCCTTGACGTGGCAACGTCAAAGCGGAAAAACATAGATTATTTTCAGATTTTTTCAATGCTCTGAGCATCGAGTTCGACCGGAGTTTCGCGTCCGAAAACGGAAGCGAGTACCGTGACGGTCTTGCAGTCCGCAGATACAGCGGATATCGTACCCTCAAAGTTTGCCATAGGACCGTTTTTGATTTTAACGTTGTCGCCGACGGCAAAGCTTGTTGTGACTGTTTTTGTATCGACGCCGAGTGCCTCAACTTCTGCGTCGGAAAGCGGAACCGGACGTGAGCCGGGTCCTACGAAACCTGTGGCGCCTGTAATGTTTCTTACTATGTGCCAGGTTTCATCCGTCATCATCATTTTTACAAGAACGTAGCTGGGGAAGAGCTTTTCTTCCTTTGTCTTTGCTTCGCCGGAAGCGGTGGTTGTTTCAACCGTTTCCATAGGAACTCGGACGTCGCTTATCATATCCTGTATTCCACGATTTTCAATAAGCTTTTCAAGGGTTGTTTTTACTTTGTTCTCGTATCCCGAATAGGTATGAAGAATATACCATTTCAGTTCCGTGGAATGTTCATCCAACATATTCAGACTCCTTCTTCCGTTTAACCAACGGGACGAATGAGGTCAATAAGGTCTTTAAGAGCATAAATGCCTTTTGAAAGACCGAAGTCGAGAAGAGCAAAAACTGCGGCAAATACGATCATTGTTATGAGAACGACTGCCGAATTTTTTACGAGCTGCTGCTTCGTGGGCCAAACGAGTTTCTTGAACTCTGCGTTGTAGTCCTTCCAGAACTTGGATGTCTTCTCCCTGAAGGAAGGAACAAAAAGACGAAGGACAAAGTAAACAACTACGATAAGAACGATTATTCCGATAGCGATGAGGAAGCTGAGATGCTGTGCAGCCCATGACTTGTTTTCATCTTCATCGTGATCGTGACCGTGATCATCAGATGTTGTTTCGCCGGCTGTTGTGCTTGTGCTTCCGCCGGTTGTGGTTGTTTCACCGCTACCATCGGTGCTTGTCGTGCCGTCTGTCGATGCTATGGTTGTTGAACCGGAAGTATCGGCATCCTTGTCTTCAGCAAAAACGCAAAGACTGAAAACGGAAACCATCATGACGAGCGCGATGAGCAGAGCCCAAATCTTTTTGAAATTGATTTTGCTTGTCATTTCAGTTCTCCTTACTTTGTTTCTCTGTGAAGCGTGTGTTTGCGACAGAACTTGCAATATTTGTTCATTTCAAGTCTGTCCGGATCGTTTTTCTTGTTTTTCATTGTGTCATAATTTCTTTGCTTGCATTCCGTGCAGGCGAGAGTGATTCTTACGCGCATATCGGCACCTCCTGATAATACTTGAAGCTATTAAAAAAGCTTCTGTTTTTGAAAACAGAAGCGCGCACGAAAACCGCAGCGATTGAGGCACAATCGCTGAAAGGAAAATCTGTTTGATTTTTATATCGTAGCGGCACTGTTTTCGTACCTCCCTCTATATGCGGCTGCGGAGCGAAACAAGAACCGCAAAAGCACCCGCAGAGGTAAATTTATTTTAGCACAGAAAGCTTGTCTTGTCAATAGAAGAACACATATTTTTATTATAATACCTTATACATGAGCAAAAATGTGTGCGGAAAATACGTTTCCGCACACATTTTTTGCTGTTTTCAGCTCGCCGTAACGGAAAGCTCACAGCTTTGGACCGTTACTCCGCGTGCCTCTATATCATATTTTACGCTCAGTTTTCCGCCGTTGTCGGAAAGCTCGTTTTTAACGCTTTGACCGACGCAGACAAGCTCAAGCGCCGCGACTCCTATGTCATAGGTGAAGCGGTAGCGCGTTTTTTCTTCTATCACGCAGGTCATTTTTACATCGCCGTTTCGTGAAAGAAATACCGTTTCCGGCTTTTCCCGTTCAAAAAGCAGTACCGTGCGCGTCGGCGCACCGTCGTCGGACAGCAACTCGTCGTATTCGACGGAGATTTTTTCCTTCGACGCATTTATCACGGCGTCGGTGAGGATCTCAAGCTGCTCGTCCTTATCGCCGGGAATGCCCGAACGCTGAACGGATTTTATCTTAAGCTTTACGTCTTTTTTTGTCATTTCGTTTCGATAAGGCTTTCATTCCACATTTCGGGAGCGTCGTAGCCCAAAAGGTTTACCGTTGTTGCCGCGACGTTTGAAAGTCCGAACTTTGCCTGCGGTTTTACGGTGTATTTGTCGGAGTAGAAGTTGTCGTAGATTATGCACGGAACGGGATTGAGAGTATGACTTGTCTTTGCTTTCGGAGTGCCGTCGGGATTGGTCTTTACGCAACCTTTTTTCTTGTCATATTCGTACATTTCATCTGCGTTTCCGTGATCGGCGGTGATTATTGCAACGCCTTTTGCTTTATCAACTGCGGCGATTATTCTCGCAAGCTGAAGGTCGAGCGCTTCCATTGCAACAATTGTTGCTTCGTAGTTTCCTGTGTGACCGACCATATCGCCGTTCGGGAAATTGCAACGGATATATCTGTATTTTCCGCTTTCTATCGCTTCTATGACTGCGTCCGCTATAAGAGCGCACTGCATCCACGGGCGCTGCTCGAACGGAATGACGTCGGAGGGGATTTCCTTGTAGGTTTCGGTCTTTTCGTCGAATTTGCCGCTTCTGTTGCCGTTCCAGAAATATGTCACGTGACCGTACTTTTGTGTTTCGGAGATTGCAAACTGCGTAACGCCCGTTTCGGCAAGATACTGACCCATTGTGTTCTTTATTTCCGGCGGGTTTACAAGATATTTGTGCGGGATGTGAAGGTCGCCGTCATATTCGAGCATGCCTGCGTAAATTACTTTCGGAACTCTGACGCGGTCGAACTTGTCAAACTCTGCGCCGCCATCGAACGCTCTTGAAATTTCAATGGCTCTGTCGCCTCTGAAGTTGAAGAAAACAACGCTGTCGCCGTCCTCTATCGTGCCGACGGGTTTGCCGTTTTCGGCAATAACGAAGGCGGGAAGATCCTGGTCTATAGCGCCTGTTTCTTTTCTGTATGTGACAATCGCCTCTTCTGCCGAGGCAAACTGTCTGCCTTCACCGAGAACGTGCGTATGCCATCCGTCCTCAACCATTTTCCAATTCGCTTCATAACGGTCCATAGTGATCTTCATTCTGCCGCCGCCGGAAGCTATCTTTGCATCGAATGTGCTGTCGTTCAGCGAGGCAAGGAATTCTTCAAAGGGTCTTACATAGTCGAGAGCGGAGGTTTCGCCTACGTCTCTGCCGTCGAGGAGAATGTGAATACGGACTTTTTTAACGCCTTCGCTCTTGGCGCGTTCTACCATAGCTTTGAGGTGGTCTATGTGTGAGTGAACGTTGCCGTCGGAGAAAAGTCCTATGAAGTGGAATGTTCCGTTATCTTTGCAGCCTGCGACAAGCTCTTTCCAAGTCTCACCTTCAAACATTTTGCCCGATGCGATGGATTCCGAAACGAGCTTTGCGCCCTGAGAAAATACCTGTCCCGAACCGAGTGCGTTGTGACCGACTTCGGAGTTGCCCATATCGTCGTCGGAGGGAAGCCCTACGGCTGTGCCGTGTGCGGCGAGCTTTCTTGTCGGATATTTTGCCATGAGCATATCGAGGGTGGGAGTATATGCATTTGCAACGGCGTCTCCCTCTTTGCCGTTACCTATACCTACGCCGTCCATAACGATTGTAAGGACGGGGCCTTCAACACCTATGGGGTGTGCGGATTTTTTGAGTATGTGTTCCATAATGGTTTCCTCTTTTCATAATTTTACAGGCTAATTATATACAATACCTTGTCCGATGTCAATATTTTTGCAATTTATCTTTACAAAATCATCGGAATATGTTAACATATACAAGTAAAATAAAAATGTCCGGAGGTGCGGCTTTGAACAGCTCATATATCATAATTCTGATATTGTTTGTCGTTGCAGTATGGTTGCCGATGATAAACCTTCGCCGAAGGATAAGAAGAACGCTTAAGAAACGCAGAAAAACAGGAGGAAAACTTATGAACGAACTTATACAGAATTTCATAGGCAAGGATTGCATCATTGCTTGTGCGGGACTTTATTCGTACACGGGTACAATTGAAGAAGCAAAGGAAAACTGGATAACCTTAAAAGAGAAAAACGGCACTTCTCATCTTATAAATCTTGACTATGTTTACGACGTTAAAGAAGTGAAGAAAAAACAGAAATGATTTTTCGGAGAATCCGGATATGAAAATAAAAAAAATAATTGCCGCAGCGGTTGCGGCAGTGCTGGCGGCGTGTATGTTTTCATTTTCTGCGTTTGCTGCCGAAAGCGGAACAACGTCAACAAGCGGTGCGACATATGTTACGTCAACCGGGATAACATCGTCTGAAGAACCTCACGGCGAGGCGAGTTGGGTTGTTGGCAGTGAAAAGAAATACGGCAATTTTGACGAAGCGGTAAAAGCACTTTCGAAAGATGGAGGAACAATAACGCTTCTTTCGGATGCTCACCTTACGGAAACAAGAGTTATTACGAAAAATATTTCGGTAAACGGTGATTATACGCTTTATATAGAAGCCGACGCATATATTTTTGAAGGCGCAAGCGTGGTTCTTAATTGCAGTGTTTATATTACGGCTGGAAAAACGGTTGAAAACTCCGGAACGATTTATATAAAGTGCGTAGCGGATAAAATATGCGACGGAACGTATTCGGGAAATGAAATACGGCAGCTTCATCACTGGAATTCCGGAAGCGTGGATGTTGAGCCGACGTACGAAAAAGAAGGCGCGATAAAATATGTTTGCTTTGACTGCTTTGAAACAAGATTTGAATCGCTTCCGAAGCTTATAAAAAGAAATACAAGCGATATAATTTCTCTGATTTTTATATTTGCGATTATGGGGCTTGTGGTGATATGCATTGCAGGAATGACGGCGACAAGAATTTATAATAAAAAACACAAGGCAGGCGAAGTCTCCGAAAACCTGGATGAACAATAATTATATAAAAGTAAGCTTTGCATTGCAACGCGGAAAAACGTGAAAAAACGTTTTTCCGCGTTTTTTGTATCACGCAAAGACGCCGTCCGTCATAAAATATTATCAAGTCATAACGGAGGTGAAAATATGGATACTACCGAAAATTACGGTACTTTGACAGTAAAAACCGAATCGGCGTTCGGCGCACTGCCCGTAAAGGACGCGACGGTTTCTTTCCGAAGACAGACCGGCGACGGAGCAAAGCTTTTTGCTGTTCTGATGACAGATGAGGACGGAGAGACCGAGCCTCTGAAAATTCCTGCGCCGCCTGTGTCCAATTCTCTTTCTCCTGGAGGAGAAACGCCGTATTCGCTTGTAAATGTTGAAGTTTTTGCAGACGGATACTACTCGGTAATGCTTATGGGCGTTCCGATATTTACAGGAATATCAAGCACGCAGACTGTGAATATGATACCCCTTCCGGAAAGTTATCAATATTCAAAATATCCCAGCGGAAACTATATTATTACAGAAAGCGAGGTGCCGAAGCTTTGAATGCACGCTATCCCGTAGTGCCGGAATTCATAACCGTGCACCTCGGAGCGCCGGACGATACCGCTGCGGACAATGTGACTGTCGGCTTTGCGGATTACATAAAAAACGTGGCTTCAAGCGAGGTATATCCCACATGGCCCGAAGCGGCGCTCAGGGCGAACATTTATGCGCAGATATCGTTTGCACTGAATCGTATATATACCGAGCATTACAGAGCGCGCGGATATGATTTTGATATAACAAATTCCACCGCATACGATCAGTCGTTTGTCCGTGACAGAGATATTTTCGATAATATAGGACTTATCGTTGACGAGATATTCAACGATTATATTGTCCGTCGCGGATATATAGAGCCGCTTTTTGCCGTATATTGCAACGGTACTACCGTAACATGTGACGGACTTTCGCAGTGGGGAAGTGTGACGCTTGCAAACGACGGACTCGGCGCTTATGATATTCTTACACAGTATTACGGAGATGACATAGATATTGTTGAAAATGCTCCCGTACAGGCACTTGAGCCTTCTCCGCCGAATATTCTTCTCGGCGAAGGAAGCGCGGGAAACGATGTGAAGTTTATTCAGGTGCGCCTCAACAGAATATCGACAAACTATCCTTCGATACCAAAGATCCCTGCGGCGGACGGCGTGTACGACACTGCAACGGGCGACGCCGTAAGAGAATTCCAAAGGATATTTTCTTTGAATCAGACGGGAATGGTTGACCGTTCCACATGGTATAAAATACAGAGTGTGTATAATGCCGTGAAGCGCCTGAGCGAGCTTGACAGCGAAGGCCTCAGAGATGAGGACGTTTCAAATCAGTTCAAGGATCTGTTGAGTGAGGGCGACAGCGGTGAGAATATAAAGACGATACAATATTATTTAAGGGTTATAGCTGATTTCAATCCTTCTGTTCCGAGTCCTCCGCTTGATGGATATTTCGGCGAAAGTACGACAGAAGCGGTAAAAACTTTTCAGCAGGAGTACGATCTGCCCGTGACAGGTATTGTTGACAGCAGAACATGGAATATGATGTTCGACGTATATCTCGGAATGATAAATTCCGCAGGCGATGAAATTTACGGCGGAAGCACGATACCTTTTCCGGGAGTGTTCCTTAAATATGGTTCTGAGGGTACCAATGTTGAAATATTGCAGAAGTATATAAACGCCGCGCATGAGCTTTATCCGCAAATACCGCCGATAGATGTTGACGGTGTTTTCGGCACAGATACAAGAAATGCCGTTTATGCCGCTCAGGCGGTGTTTGGGCTTATGATAAGCGGCGTTGTTGGACCCATATTGTGGAATGAGCTTGCCGACGCTTACGCACAGGTGGACGGAAATACAAGAAGCGAATATCAATATTCGGGCGAAGTTTTATCGGAAGGAGACGGATATGGCGATGGCGGACAACAGTAAAAAAACACAGGTTACGGAGCTTCAGAAAATGCTCCGCGCGGTTTCGTATTCACGTGTGGATATACCTAAGGTAAATCCGGACGGGGTATTCGGTAAGGAAACGACGGAAGCACTTCGCATTTTTCAACGTCAAATAGGGCTTGCACCGACGGGAGAAGCCGATTTTACAACATGGAATGCTTTGCGCTCCGAAGCGGAGCTTTCAAGAGACGGTGCGTCGGGAGGGAAAATGCTTGATGCTTTTCCCGGCGCGGACTATGTTGCGAAAATCGGAGAAAAAAGCTCGATTGTTTATCTTATTCAGGTGATTCTGAGTGATATTTCTCATACATATGACGGTCTTGAGGATGTGGAGATAACGGGTGAATTTGATAATGCGACATATGAAGGCGTAAAGCTTTTTCAGTTTTATCACCGTATGGAAGAAACGGGCAGAGTGGATAAAAAAACCTGGGACGCTCTTGCCGCAAGCTATAATGTGTTTGCATACAACAATAATTATATCTCATAAAATCGGATGAAAAATGCCCGCCAATGTACGGGCATTTTTCGGTTTTTATGTTGACAAAATCCTATATTTTATTTATAATACCACTTGATATATAACATAGTCGAAAGGAAAGGTAAATGAGCAAATACGGCGCGCTTTGGAAATATGTATCCGAAAAGAACGAAGACAAGCTTACTATCAGCTTTGAAGATATAAATAATATTTGCGGATTTTCCATCGACCATTCGTTTCTGACATATAAAAAAGAACTTGCATCTTATGGTTTTGCGGTAAAGAAGATATCGCAAAAAGACAAGACCGTTACTTTTGAAATGGAGGAGGCGCTGCGCGGATGAAGAAAGGAATGATATCGGCAAACGCCGTGACGTGTATGCGAATCGTAGCGACGGCGGCGCTTATATTTACCGAGCCGCTTTCGGAATGTTTTTTTTGTTTTTATACATTTGCGGGAATCACAGATGTGCTTGACGGCTTTATCGCAAGACGCACTAATACAGAGAGCGACAAGGGCGCAAGACTTGACTCCATAGCCGACCTTATGTTTTATACTGTTATGATAATCAGGCTTTTTCCCGTTCTTTATAAAGTTTTGCCGAAAAAAGTATGGCTTGCTGCCGGCGGAGCAGTGTTTGTACGCATATGCTCCTATGTAACGGCTGCGATAAAATACAAAAAGTTTGCCTCGCTTCACACGTATATGAACAAGCTGACGGGCGCGGCTGTGTTTTTGGTTCCGTATTTTATTCCCACTTCATTTTACACGGTTTATTGTTTTTCGGTGTGTGCCATAGGCGTACTTGCTTCGACAGAAGAGCTTATAGTACATATTAAAAGTACCACGTACAATCCTGATATAAAATCGGTTTTTTATATGAATAAGCAATGACGAAAGACAGCCCCTGCGTTTTCACGCAGGGGCTGTTGCTTTTGAATATATTTAATCAGATGCCGTTTTTAAGTCTGTTCATCTTCTCAATATCGGTGAAGTTGTGAGTCGAAACGTGACCGGGAAGAGGAAGGAGTCTGTCGTTTACGGCGTCTACGATAGTATCCGCCTGCGGGAAGAACCAAGGATCAAGCTCTTTTGAAGGAGTTATCCAGTTTCTTGAGCCTACAACCGTGGGCGGAGCATCGAGATAGTCGAATGCAAGTTCTGCAATGTTGGAAGCCATATCTCTCATTACGGAGTTGCGGTCGCAAGCATCGCCTGTGATGATTATTCTGCCGGTTTTCTTTACCGATTCGAGAACCTTTTCGTAATCGAACGGAACGATGCTGCGTGCGTCGATAACTTCGGCTTCAACGCCATATTTTTCGTGGAGGATCTTTGCTGCGTCCATAGCGCGGTAAAGCGTTGCGCCGATGGAAAGGATTGTAACGTCCTTACCTTCGCGTTTGATATCGGGATCGCCGATTCTTATTTCATAAGGCGTTTCGGGAACTCCGCCCTTGTGGAACTGTTCGCCGACATCGTAAATTCTCTGGCTTTCAAAGAAGATGACGGGGTCGGTGCCGTTCAAAGCTTCAGTCATAAGTCCCTTTGCATCATAAGGCGTTGCGGGGAATACAACCTTAAGTCCCGGAATGTGAGCGCAGAGAGCCGTCCAATCCTGGCTGTGCTGTGCGCCGTACTTGTTACCGACGGAAACGCGGAGTACAACGGGCATTTTGAGAATTCCCGCGCTCATAGACTGCCACTTGGAAAGCTGATTGAAGATCTCATCGCCTGCGCAGCCGATAAAGTCGGCATACATAAGCTCAACTATTGCACGTCCGCCTGCCATTGCATAGCCTACTGCCGAGCCGACAATCGCGGATTCGGAAATGGGAGAGTTGAAGAAGCGGTGATAGGGAATAGCTTCCGTAAGGCCTCTGTAAACGGCAAACGCACCGCCCCAATCGCGGTTGTCCTCGCCGTATGCGATAAGTGTGGGATCTTCATAGAATTTATCGAGGATCGGCTCAAAGAGACCGTCGCGGAGACCGTAGATTTTCATCTTCGGAAGTGCTTTTCCGTCGGCGTCGAATGCCCAACGTGATTTTACCTTAAGCGATTTGAGCCTCGGATTTTCTTCCTTCGGGATGAGAACTTCCGCTTCTCTTGTAGGATCCATGCTCGGAACTTTCTTGTTCGAAAGCATAATGGAGGAGATAGCGTCGGGTTCTTTATCAAGATCCATTCTGGGAGATATCGTTTCGTCAACCGCAAGACGGCAGATCTTTGTCATGCGACGAACGATTGTATCGTAAACCGCATCAAGCTCTGCTTCCGTTGCAACGCCGCCAAGGATAAGCTTTGCTTTGTAAGCTTTGATCGGATCTGCGCTCTTCCATGCTTCGATCTCTTCCTGTGTTCTGTATGTGGAGGAGTCGGAAGGGGAGTGGCCTGTTGTTCTGTATGTGATAACTTCAAGCATTGCGGGGCCTTCTCCGCGAAGAAGAAGATCTTTCTTTCTTGTCGTTGCGTCGATGACTGCGAGCGGATCATAGCCGTTTACGCTTTCTGCGTGCATCTGATCGGGATTTACGCCGGCACCTACTCTTGCAGCCTGTCCCCAAGCCATCGTTTCGCCCTTTGTCTGGCCGCCCATTCCGTAGAAGTTATTGAATACGTTGAAGAGTATCGGCATACCGCCGCCTTCTCCCCAAAGCTGTTTTATCTGATCCATCGAGGACATATTCAGCGCTTCGAGAACGGGACCTCTGCCGAGAGCGCCGTCGCCGGAGTTTGCTATTACGATACCTTTTTTGTGGTTCGATCTCTTATAAAGAGCCGCACCGAGTGCTATTGCTGCCGATCCGCCGACGATGGCGTTGTTCGGGAATATACCGAAAGGAATAAAGAATGCGTGCATCGAGCCGCCGAGACCGCGATTGAAGCCCGTTCTTCTTGCGAAGATTTCGGCAAGCGCGCCGTAGAGGAGGAAGTCGATTGCAAGATCCTTTACATCGCCTTTGACTTCTTCTTTGCCTTCGACAACGGAAAGGATCGAACCGTCAAGGAAGGTTTTCATTATATCGTAAAGCTCGGTGTTGTCGAGCTTTTTTATTGATGAGAGTCCCTTTGCTATTATTTCGCCGTGACTGCGGTGAGAACCGAAAGTGAAGTCGTTGTTGTCGAGGCAGTAAGCCTGACCGACAGCGGACGCTTCCTGACCGAGAGAAAGGTGAGCGGGACCGGGGTTGTTGTATTCAACGCCGTTGTAGACGCTCTTTGTCTTTATCTCGTTGAGCATAGTCTCAAACTCGCGGATTATCGCCATATCGCGATAAATGTTTATAAGGTCCTGCTTCGAATAGATTCTCTTTTCGTCTTCGATTGTAAGATTGTATTGGCAAACGGGAATATCGTGGAATCTGATAAAACCGCTGTCAAACGCTCTGTTGGGATCTACATATTGACTCTTAGGCATGATTTTAATCTCTCTTTCCCGGCGGACTTGTTAGTTGCGATCTTCCCGCCGCCGCAAGGGAGCATCGCTTTTATTATGTTTTTGTTTATGCCATGAACATAGCTTCGCGGATCACTTCGCAAACGGTGGGATGCGGGAATACGAACTTTTTAACATCGTCAACGCGCATTTCTTTTTCAACCATCATTGCCGCGCCGTAAATTATTTCGGAAGCGTAATTTCCTATCATATGAACGCCGAGAAGCTTTTTGTGTTCTTTATCTACAACAAGCTTCACTATTCCGTCGCCGCCTTCGTTTTCGGCAACATATCTGCCGCTGTATTTCAGCGTTACGGAGACCGTCTTTGCGTCAAGTCCTTTTGCTTTTATGCTTTCGCCCGTTTCACCTACGGAGGCGACTTCGGGATTTGTATATATAACGGAAGGAATTGAAAGGTAATTTACTTTTTCTTTTCCGCCAAGCATGTTGGCAACAGCGACCTCGCCCTCGCGATATGCGGTATGAGCGAGCATTGACTTACCGTTTACATCGCCTGCCGCCCATATTCCGGGAACGCTTGTACGACAGTATTCGTCTGTGACGATTGCTCCTCTTTCGGTGATAACGCCGACGTTTTCAAGACCTATGCCCTGAGTGTGCGCCCGTCTGCCGATGGATACGAGAACTTTGTCCGCGTCCACGCTTTCGGTTTTGCCGTCTTTTTCGTAAACCACTTTTCCGTCGCTTACCTTTGTGACCTTAGCTCCGAGAATAAAGTTTACGCCCTTTTTCTGATAATTTTTAAGAAGTATTTTTGAAATTTCGCCGTCTGTTGGTCCTGCGATATGATCGAGCATTTCCACTACCGTTACCTGCGAGCCTGCGGAGCAGAAGTATGACGCCATTTCAAGACCTATAACTCCGCCGCCGATGACCGTAAGCTTTGTGGGAACGGTCGTCATATCGAGGATTTCGCGGTTTGTCATTGCAAAGCCGCCGGCAACTGACTCGCGGAGTCCCTCTATCGGAGGAACGAGAGCGTCCGAACCTGTGCAGATAAGAAGGCGTGCGCCTTTGTATTCCTTGCCTGCCGCTTCGACCGTAAAGCCTTCGGAATCTCTTCCTTTTATAACACCGAACTCGGATACTACATCGACTCCTGCGCTTTTAAGCTGCATTGCGATTCCGCCTGTGAGCTGTTTTACTACTTTGTTCTTTCTTCCGACCACAAATGCGTGATCGAGAGAGGAGCCTTCGCACTTTACGCCGTAGGCGTCGCCGTGCTTGGTATAATCAAATATTTTCGCGCTGTAAAGAAGAGTTTTTGTCGGAACGCAGCCTTCATTCAGGCATACGCCGCCGAGCGCTCTGCCTTCAAGCACGAGGGTCTTAAGCCCTTTATGAGCAGCGCGTTCAGCCGCATTGTAGCCTGCCGGTCCGCCGCCCAATACGATAAGATCATACATTTTGTTTTCCGTTTCTCAGCGGCTGTGTATTTTTCCTTTGTATCCGCGCTCGCCGCTGTGAGCGGGAATACTATACTTTTGTATAAAAAGTTAAATTGTCAGCAGCAAATTGAAGTTTTCAAGATTGCGCACAAGCTCGGAAAGGAATTTTGCGGCGGGAGCGCCGTCAACTGCTCTGTGGTCTATTGTAAGAGAAAGCGGCATGCAGGGATAGAATACGGGGGCTCCGTCTTTTTCCTTTATTCTTTTTGTCAGCGAGCAAACACCGAGTATTGCCGTCTGAGGAGGATTGATAACGGGAGTAAAGCTTTCAATTCCCGTAGGACCGATGTTGCTTATCGTAAACGAAGCGCCTTTGAGCACATCGGGATTTGCTTTTCCGCTCTGGCAGTCGGCAGCGAGCGTCTTCGCCTGTTTTGCAAGCTCGGAAAGCGTAAGCTTCTGTGCGTCGAATACTGTGGGGACCATAAGTCCTCTTTCCGTGTCAACCGCTATGCCGAGATGAACGCCGTCGAAGTATCTCATTGTGTCGCCGCCGATGAGGTTTGCGTTAAGCGCTTTATATTTTCCCGTTGCGAGAGTTTTCGCTACGGCGAAGAGTATCATATCATTGTATGTTATGTTTCCTATGCCCATAGCTTCGCCGCCGGTTTTGAGACTTGCTCTGAGCGCGACGAGAGCCGACGCGTCAAACGAAGTAGTGAGGGTAAGCTGAGCAAGCTCTGTAAGGGAGGTATGCATGGATTTTGAGATAACCTTGCGTATCTGGGACAATTTCTCGTCCGTGTAGCCTGTTTTTGCTTCGGGAGCGGCTGCGGGAATATGGAATTCTTCTGCTTTCGGTTCCGCAAATATGACTTTTTCGCCGCGAAGGAGCTTTTCCGATGTTTCCGCGCTTACTGTCAGACCTGCGTCAAGCACTTTCTGAACGTCGCGTTCTATTATTCTTCCGCTTGGACCTGTGGGCACCGCTTTTGAAATATCGGCGTCGGTCTTTGCCGCGAGGTTTCTTGCTCTGGGAGATATTTTAAGTCTGCCGCCTTCTGCGGTTGCGGTACCGGTTGTCTCTTCCGACACCTTTACGGGAGCTTCCTCTTTCTTTTCTTCGGCGGGAGCATCGGCGGGAGCGGCTGAGTTTTCTTCCTTTTTAGGTATGAGGGAAGAGATATCTTCTCCTTCGTTTCCTATTATGCACACTGTTTCGAGGCAGGGAACATCATCGCCTTCTTCGGCGAAAACCTTAAGAAGCGTGCCTTCTGCCGTTGCTGCTTCGTCAAAAGCGGATTTATCCGTCTCGTACGAAAACAGCACGTCGCCTACGCTGACTTTATCGCCGACTTTTTTCTTCCATTCGGTGATGATGCAGCTTTCTACGCTTTGACCTTGTCGGGGCATGATTACAGCTGTTGCCATGTTTGTTTTCTCCATTTCCGACGGAGGGGATTTGTTTTTCGCGCCGACTCTCCGTCTCAGACGGCGCTTTGATTTTTTATTCGGCTATTATAATTCGGACTCCGGCTTCCGTGAATCTGCGGTTTATCACAGGCGGAAGCTCTCTGTCGGTGATTACGGCGTAAAGTCCCGTTTCCGTGCTGAAAGTGTAGGGAAGATTGCGGTCGATTTTGTCGCCGTCCATAAGCATTATCACCCGACGAGCTTTACTTATAACGTATTTTTTGAGTTCACACTCTGCATAGTTGCCGCAGGAAAATCCGCATTTTTCGGAATATCCCGAAGGCACGACGAACGCCGTGTCAATGTTTATTCCGTCTATGAATTTGATTGCCTGCATACCTGAAACCGAAAGGTTTTCGTGGTTTATCATTCCTCCCACGAGGTTTACTATCGGTTTTTGCTTTTTGGCAAGCTCGATTGCAACGTGCGGGCCCGTTGTTGTTACGGTAAAACGTTCGTCCGCAACGATAGAGGCAAGTCTGAGCGCTGTCGTTCCCGAATCGATGAAGATCGATCTTCCGGTTTCGACAAAGCCTGTCGCACATTCCGCTATGCGTGTTTTTTCTTCCGTTGCCTCATAAAGTCTTTTGCCGAAGTCATCCTCGGCGGAAGTTGTAAGAAACTTCATCGATCTTGCTCCGCCGCGCACCTTGATAAGCTCGCCTTTGGATTCAAGACGGTCGATATCGCGGCGCAACGTCATACTTGTCACCTCCGGAAAGAGCTTTTCAAGCTCTCCGAGCGACACAAACGGGTGCGATGAAAGAAGATCGCGTATACTTTCAAGCCGTTCTTTCTGAGTCATATAAGTCCTCCTTTCACAGCTTGGAGTCAAATGTTCATATGTATAACATTTTGCAATGTTAATTATATCATTTCAAATGTGAATTGTCAACATAATAAGTGTAAATAACGATAAAATATCACATTCGGCGGAATCGTATCAAAAGCGGATATCAGGGCAGAAAATTTTCTTGAAAACAGGAAAAAACATGAAAAACAAAGCAAATTCGTATGTGGACAATGTGGAAAAACAATGTGTAAAAATCAATTATACAATTGTATTAAAAACAAAAACGCCGTTTTTACACGGAGTTTTCCGCAAAAAACGGCGTTTTTTCGCCTATTCCGACTTTTCCTTTGCCAGCTTTTCGGCTTCGCGCTTTACCTTGCGCTGATGGCAGAGCTTTTTAACAGCGCCCATTGAAAGCGTCAAAAAAAGCGCTCCCATAGCGGCAAGAATAAGATCGACGAGAGAAAAACGAAGTCGCAGTTCGATGTTATTTTCGGTCATCGCATCCCAACAGCTTGCAGCTGACTTGCCGACATCTTTTATAGCCGTTTTGGTCATCTTTATATCAGCCATATCCATTAAGGGTTTCTGCCTTTCGGTTTTTGCCGGAAGAAAAAATCCGCCGGCAAAAATATTTTTTGCGCGACGGATGATTTTTATGTTATTTTTTTGTGTTAGCTTTTTTCATCAGCACGAAAATTCTGACAAATGTGAAAAGCACGGTGATCGCAATAATGACAGATATTGCTATTACAAACGGTTTTGACTTCATTGCGTTTTTTATGCTCGCTTTCAGTGAAAGAGATGCGCTTCTTTCGGCGTCAAGCTTGGTTATTATCGGGACTTTTCCGAGAACTTTTCCGTCGAGCGCGAGCGTCAGCTCTCCGACCTCTGTTCCTCTGCGGACGGGAGCCGTGAGCGATTTTTCATAATATTCCGCAGTTCTTACTATTTTCGATGTATCGGTATCCTTCGGCAGAAACGCAAAAACATCGTTTTTGGCGGCGACGGTAACGTAATTTCTCTGTTTTGAAAGCGAAACGGGAAGCTCACCTATAACGTCTGCGGTGCCTGAAATTTTAATAAGCGCAAAATTTCCGAGCGCCCATTCGATAAGGGCTTTTGCATCTGTATATGCGTACATTTCTCCGCCGCTTCCGTCCTTTGATCCCATTACCACACAGACGAATGAAAACGCTTTTTCAGAGGCTGAAGTTATAACGCATCTGCCCGCGTCGTCGGTAAATCCCACGCTCATTCCTTCTGCTTTAGAGTAGAGATATTTGCTTGTGGAGTAGTTTGCAAGAAAAGCGTTTTTGGTGTAGACCGTGCGTGCTTTGCTTGTCTCGCTTTCCGGTATTTTATATGTTTTTGTGTTGCATGCCTGCATATATTTTTGATTTTTTCTTGCATAACATGCGATAAGCGCTGTGTCGCGCGCGGTTGTATGCGCACCTCTTGCATCAAGTCCCGTAGGATTTGCATATACGGTCGACGTTGCGCCGATTTCACGCGCCTTGCGATTCATCATAGCGACGAATTCCGTAACGTTGCCTGCTATGTCTATTGCGAGGGCATTTGCCGCGTCGCTTGCACCTCCTACTATCATCGCATAGATAAGATCTATCGCGCGGATCTGTTCGCCTTCCTTTAAGTTTATCACGGCTCCGCCATAGATGTCGCTTAAAGCTGCGGATGTTACGGTTACGAGCTTTTCCTCATTTCCCGCATAATGCTCAAAAGCAAGAACTCCGGCAAGTATTTTTGCGGAAGGTCCGGGCGCGATCTTTTTATCGGCGTTTTTGGTATAGACCGCTTCCGAATATTCGGTGTTCATAACGCATATGTTTTCAGCGTGCAGATTGCCATTGAAGTCAGCAGCACAGACGGGAAAAGTAAATTGTATCAAAAGCAATAATGCAGCGCACATAAAGATAATTGCGCATTTTATACTTTTGTGTAACTTCATTGATTATATCCTTTTGAGAAAAACAGTTCTTCGGTTTTCAGTACGTCGGCATTTATTGCCGATTTAAGTTCATCGATAGAAGAGAATTTCTTTTCGTCTCTTAGAAAGTGATAAAGCCTTACGGAGACTGTCTCCCCGTAAAGGTCGCCCGAAAAATCGATTATGTGTGATTCACAGTTTATGTTTTCTGTATTTTCTATAACAGTAGGTCTTACGCCTATGTTCGCGACCGCAATATATTCTTTTCCTTTTATATTGCATTTTGCGGCATATACGCCGTGACGCGGAATAACGTATCCCGCCGGAAACACCTGGTTTATTGTAGGAAGTCCGAGTGTTCTTCCGAGCTTATGACCTTCGCTTATGGGGAGAGAAACGGTAAACTCTCTGCCGAGCATTTCATTTGCCTTTTCAATGTCTCCGTCCTCGATAAGAGTGCGGATCGCGGATGAGCTGATAATTTCTCCTTCGGCTGTTTTTACAGCGTCGACCGTTATAACGTTTGCCCCGCGCTTTGAAAATTCTTTTGAAAGCAATGCGGGCGTTCCGGCGGCATTTTTGCCGAATCTGAAATTGTATCCGCACACGGCGGTGCGGACTCTGCACTTGCCGTAAAGCAGATCGGCTGCGAAATCTTCCGGCGACATATCTTTTACGGCGGGGAAGTCTTCGAGTATGGCAAGTTCGATTCCGGCTTCGGCGAACAGACCCAGCTTTTGCTCGGTTGTCGTCAGCGCGGAAAAATTCCTGTCTCCCATGCAGACGCGCGGATGTGTGGCAAACGTCCATACTGCACTGTGCGTACAGCCGTTTTTTTCAGCCGCTTTTTGCAGAAGCGCCAAATGACCTTTATGAACGCCGTCAAAATTTCCGACTGCGCAGGATAAAGACATATCATTATTAAGTTCGGTTCGGAGTCCTGTTTTCAAATCAATTACGATCATATCTTCTGCCTTTTGAAAAAATATTACCTAATTATAATATACGATTTTCGGGAAAAAATCAATAGGTAAGCGACGCTGAGAAAAAATATAAATTTTTTTGAAAAAAGTATTGACATTTTGAAAAAATCATGTATACTAATAACAGTAATGATTATCATTTTTAAAAAGCAAGGAGGTAATATGCTGACGGAAAAGAGACAGACAGTTCAAAAGCACTCCGACAAGCGGGACGCGATTCTTCAGAATATGCGATCTCGAAAGGACCATCCTACGGCGGACATGGTTTATGCAAGCATAAGAGAAGAATATCCCGAAATAAGCCTTGCGACGGTCTACCGTAATCTTGCCGCACTTTGCGACAGCGGAGATATAATCGCGCTCGGAGCTAAGGGAAAAGAACGTTATGACGGCAATGTAAATTATCACAACCACTTTTTCTGCACCCAATGCGGAGCGGTTGAAGATATTATGTCCCATGTTGAAATTACGGGACTTGATCAGGTCGAGGACGAAATCGACGGAAAAATTACATCAGCAAGTATAGTTTTTCGCGGAATATGCGGAAAATGTCTTGATAAAATTAAAAAATAATAATTTCAGGAGGAATATATCATGGCAAAATGGGTATGCAAAGTATGCGGTTACGTTCACGAGGGAGATACTCCCCCCGAAAAATGCCCTCAGTGCGGCGCACCGGCAAGCAGATTCGAAAAGGTTGAAGAAAACAAAAATTCATGGGCTACGGAACATGTTGTAGGTATTACGGAAGGTGTTTCCGAAGATATCATAAACGATCTCCGCGCTAATTTCAGCGGCGAATGTTCCGAAGTGGGTATGTATCTCGCTATGGCAAGAGTTGCGTTCAGAGAAGGTTACCCGGAAATCGGTCTTTATTGGGAAAAAGCCGCGTATGAAGAAGCTGAACACGCAGCTAAATTTGCGGAAATTCTCGGTGAAGTCGTAACGCCCTCCACAAAGAAAAACCTTGAAATGAGAGTTGCTGCCGAAAACGGCGCGACAGCAGGCAAATATGACCTTGCAAAAAGAGCTAAAGCCGCTAATCTTGACGCCATTCATGACACGGTTCACGAAATGGCAAAGGACGAAGCCCGCCACGGCAGAGCATTCGAAGGACTTCTTAACAGATACTTCGGTAAATAATCCTTTTAATATAAGTCTGATAAAAGCCGCACCCGATTCGGGTGCGGCTTTTGCATATCACTTCATAGAGTTTAGGGTGCTGCAGAGCAACAAAAAAATCCGATAAGCAAGTGCTTGTCGGACTTTATTTGGTACGAGTGACTGGACTTGAACCAGCGGCCTCTACCACCGAATCGACATTGCATTTGTTCATATATATTTATTTTCATTATCATACCCCCACGGTTCCCCGTGGGGGTATAAAATTAAGGCTTCAAAAGATCGTAAAGTTCTGTGCGGTTATATTTTACAGCATAATCGTACGCTGTAAAGCCGTCTTGGTCTTTTATGGATATATCTGTTCCATATTCAACAAGTAACTTTACAATTTCATAATGATACTCATTATAGTATTTTGGTTCGAGCTCAACAACATCAATCAGGCAAGTTCTGCCCCGACGAAGAATTACATTCGGATCAGCGCCGTATTCAAGTAGCATTTTTACTATTTTTACGGCGTTTTGGGTATGGTTGAGGTCAACAATAGAATAGCCGGTTGCCAACGGAAGAGGAAGAAGGTCAGTAGCTCCCTTTTTCAGTTTGGGATAGTTTGGATCAGCGCCGTTTTCAAGCAGCTTCTCAACATAATATGGATTTTCTAAGTAGCAAGCTTCTTGCAATGGTGTTCTACGGATGCCCTCGAAAAGCTCAAATATTTTTAATGTGTCATATTGGTTCAGATTGAACTTTTTATCACTCACAAGTCGAAGGAATTCTTCGTCATTGCCTTCTTTCATTGCGTAACATATTCTACTACAATGATTATGACATTTAATAATTCTTTGGGAACATCCCGAAAACATAATTACGGAAATCAACAGTGAAATTGCAACAAAAATTGAAAGTGTTTTTTTCATACTTTATTACCTCCAACCAATAGAGCCAACTATTCGGTCTACAATTGTTGTTTGATCGTCCGGGGAGTTACCCCATAAGTACCATGGGAGCATATCCTTGAAGAAATGTCCGATGCCTGTCTTTACTGCTGTGGTAATCACCAATACTTGCTATTTCTTATTACCCCCACGGGGAACCGTGGGGGGTATAAATTAAGGCTTCAAAAGATCACATACATGTTTTGGATAATTATTTCCGATAGCATAATCATATGCTGTTTTTTCATGGAGGTCTTTATGACTTTTATCTATTGAGTGTCTAATCAATAATTCGGCAAGTTCATATTTTGTTTGTACTTCCTCTTTGCTGTCAGCTTTAAATCTAAATAAAAATATTAAAGCATTTTGTTCCCAAGAATCCTGAACATTAACATTTGCGCCATGAGCCAAAAGCATTTCCACGATGGTTTTAGCGTCATTTGCATTTTCGCCATTTGCATGGTAGTTTACTGCTAACAGAAGAGGTGGCAAATATTCATCTTTTCTATATCTGTTTGGATCGGCGCCTTTTTCGAGAAGCTTTTCAACGTAAAACAAGTTTTCCATCTTGCAAGCTTCTTCTAATGGTGAATATGAGGTTGTAGATCCATCTATCCGCAGAACATAAATGAAAAAATTACATATTATTTTTGACATAACCGATGGACTTGCCCGATCAACGCTTTTTTGGGGGTCATCTATAAGAGCCAAAAACTTTTCGGTGTCATTATTATGCATTGCTTCAATTATTTCATCTGTATGCTTATGTTGTTCTTGACATTTTGCTTCATTCAGTACCAAAAACAAAACCATCCCAATAAAAGCGATTATGCCCAAAATAATAAAAGCAATTTCTTTTTTTGTGTATGAGATTGAAGTCGAGCTTTTCATTTTTATTACCTCCAGCCAATAGAGCCAACTATTCGGTCTACAATTGTTGTTTGATCGTCCGGTGAGTTACCCCATAAGTACCATGGGAGCATATCCTTGAAGAAATGTCCGACACTTGTTATAATTGTTTGGGGAATATTGTCCCAATCTTCTATTGCAGGACAGAAATTGTATGTTCCAACGTCTTCATCCGCTAAAACAAGTCTTCCTTGACTGTCGTATACAGCCTCCATTTTACTGTCGGGTGAAAGCCATTTTGTGTTTGCACCACTTTCTGCCGTGAATTGATGACATGCAGACTTTTCAGGAGAAAGCTTCGACCAATTTGAATTTTCAGCTTCTTTATCTGTCTGCGGCAGAGAGCCAACAGGCTGATTGTTGTTTCTTGCATAATGGTCTTCTTTTGAAGGCATAGCTATAATCCCGCCGGACGTTACGCCGCAAACAAGCGTTACGGCTATCTCCGGTACAGCTCTGATGATTGCTGTCGCTGCTCCCACTATTGTTGCCCCTTTGGCTATTTCTTCGCCGATTGACGGTTTTTCATATTCGTTGGAGCTGTATTCCGGTTCGGGCGTAGGATCGGGTACAGGGTCGGCAACTTCATAGTTTTTATAGTCGAATTCTTCTTCGGAAAGCGCCGGCACAGCTTCTTTTTGGTGCTTCTTTTTCGGCGCCGGCTTCGTTCCGCCTCCGGCTATCTTATATGACTCCTGAAGGACAGCCCTGAGTCCGCTCGGGTCTGTAAACACTACGGGGTTGCCCATGCAGTAGCTGTACCAGTTGTTGCCGTCTTTTATGGGGTCTTCCTGTGTAAACGTTCCTGTTACGGAATCGTAATATCTTGCCCGCAAATACAGCTCTTTTGTTTCTTTGTCATAGTATTCGCCGCAGTAACGCCAAGGGTTGCTGTCGCTGTCGTCTATGTCGTCCTCAACGCCGAAAGCGTCATATTCATATGTTTTGGTTATGCTGCCCGCAAGGTTTATCAGCGCTATAACGTCTCCGTGCCAGCTGTATAAATAATATCGCGTTCCGCTTTTTATCAGCGCAATGCCGTAAACGTAAACCGTTACCGAGCTGTAGTATTTTTCTGCGGTTATGTTGTTGCCGTCCCATACGTGCTTGTTGTTTCCGACACTGTGGCGCAACCCGTCCGGACGGTAGGTGTAATATGTATAACCTATGTTGTTTGCGGTATAACTTATCTGCTTGTTGAACAGGTCGTATGCGTATACCCCTGCAAAGTTATTGTTTACATATGTTATACAACGGTTGCCGTTATCATCATATGAATAAGTTACAACCTTGCCCGTACTGCTTTCGGCGGTGAGTCTGTTGCCGAGATCGTAGGTGTAGGTCGTTCTTATGCCGTTTTCGGTTTTGCTTGCACGGTTTCCCCTGCTATCATATGTATATTGTATCACAAAGGTGGTGCCGTTGTCAATCTTTTCTTCTTTTGTGACTCTGCCGAGCTTGTCATAGGTGTAATTTGTGGTCTTGCCGTCGGCTTCGGTTATACTTTTTATGTTTCCGTCAAGGAAGTAGCTGTAAGTATAGCCCGAAAGGACAGTATCGCCACGTTTGTTCTGCATTGTTTGGGGCAGTCCGGCATTGTTATACGTGTAAAGCGTTGACGTACCGTTGTTTTTTGTTTCGGACACAAGATTGCCTACGGCATCATATGTGTATTCGGCTACTGTTGTAACAGCTCCGCCCTGAACATATGTCGGAATTGAAAATCCGCCCGCATTTCCTACGTAGATATAACAATATTCGTTATAAATATAGGCGGTATAGGCTATCTCGTTTTCGGGGCTTGTGATGAAATATTTCTGATAAGTTCCGGCATCGTGTTCGGCTTCGAAATTGTAAGATATAGTTTCCACAGTGTAGCTTGCTATAATTGATTTTTCGACGTCCTGGAAAATATCAATGAATCCCGAAAGGGAAGTGCCGTTGCGCTTTCAGAAAAAAATATCATAAAATTTTTTTGAGAGTATGGACAAATCTCCTCCGGCTATGATAGAATGATAACACACGGGAAATCCGAATCAGCTTGAATAAATTAAGGAGGACTACGGTCAATATGAAAAACTTTTTTGCATTTATAGGTGCGATTGTATTTATCGCGGCACTTGTGTTAGTGGGCATTTATCTCTATAACAAATACGCAAAGACAGCTGTCGGCGAGTTTGAAATCGTATATGCTTATGAAAAAATGGTGG
>ULTU01086747.1_pt1 | contig 38385 bp, 50 predicted proteins | sample 1957861 | NCBI WGS metagenome assembly ULTU01 (sample SAMEA4835742, study PRJEB28245) | human gut metagenome | biome: gut microbiome; material: fecal sample | place: Denmark | collected 2008
ATCGCACCGTCTACCCCTATCACTGTGGCAGAGTAAAAGAAAATTTAGGAGGACAGAACAATGAGTAAACAGTTGACTTTCACTTTCGAGGATAAGGAATACACCCTCGAATACACCCGCAGAACCGTTGCAGAAATGGAAAAAAAGGGCTTTATCGCGTCCGAAATCACCGAAAAGCCCATGAGTACCCTCCCGGCACTGTTCGCAGGTGCGTTCCTTGCTCACCATCGTTTTGTGAAGCAGGACACCATCGACACAATCTATTCTAAGCTCACCAAGAAAGAGGAGCTTATCGGTAAGTTGGCAGAAATGTATAACGAGCCGATTATGACCCTCGTTGAAGAACCCGAAGAAAGCAAGGGAAACTTGACCTGGACAGCGACTTGGTGAGTGACCCGCTGTCCTCCACTGAGGGGAGTGGTGGTGTTACTGCCACTGCTCCCCTCCACTCTTACGGAGAGAAATTTGAGGAGCTTTTTCCGTATTACCTGTCTCTCGGCATGACCGAAGAACAGTATTGGGACAAAGATTGCCGACTGGTGATTTTTTATCGGAAAGCGGAAGAACTCCGAACGAGCAGAAAAAACCAAGAAATGTGGTTACAGGGTGCGTATTTCTACGAAGCTCTGTCCCGTGTGTCACCTCTGCTCCATGCTTTTGCCAAAAAGGGTACAAAACCTGCTCCGTACTTGGCAGAACCGTTTACTATTACGGAAAAACAGGCTGAGTATCAGCAGGAAGAAAAGGACAAGAAAACCTATGATAAGGGCAAAGCACTTATCGAGGGCTTTATGGCGAAGCATAACAAGAAATTTGAAGGGAAGTGAGAACCGTGTCTACTACAATCGAACAGTTAGAACTTGAGGTACAATCGAGTGCTACCTCGGCAGTGGCACAATTAGACGCGCTTGCTTCTTCTTTGGGTAAAGTAAAATCCGCTACCAAAGGTGGAGTTGGTCTTACCGCTGTGGCAAAACAGCTTACTACGCTGAATACCGCACTGAATAGTATCAGCTCCACCAACGCGAATAATCTGAATAAGATGGCACAGGGCTTACAGGCACTTTCCTCTTGCGGAAACCTCAAGCTCTCGTCTTCTGTAGCTAATCAGATTTCCAACCTTGGGACAGCGGTACGGTCTCTGAATGGGACTGATTTTTCCTCGCTCGGACGGCTTGCGGACGCGCTTACTCCGCTTTCCACAATCGGCAAGTCGAACCTCAACAGCTTTATCTCTCAGCTACAGCGATTGCCGCAAGCGGTACAGGGTCTTAACGGTGTGGACATCGGCGGGTTGGGAACGCAGATTTCTGAACTGGTATCTGCTCTTTCCCCACTTTCTCAGATGGGTAAGAACAACCTTACCTCGTTTGTGACTCAGCTTGGCAAAATCCCCGCTCTCATGCAGTCTCTAAAGACGGTAAACATCGGGGAACTTGCGTCACAGGTTCAACAGTTGGCAGACGCTTTCGCTCCTCTCGCTACGCAAATGCAAGCCATTTCGAGCGGGTTTGCGGCGTTTCCGGCGAGAATCCAAAAGCTGATTACCAGTACAAACAATCTGTCGAAGTCGAACGACAGAGCGTCCACAAGCTATGTGAACCTCGCCGCAAAAATCGGTATTGCTATCGTAGCAGTAAAAAAAGCGGCTTCCGTATTGGCAGGATTTATCAATAAGTCCAACCAGTATGTTGAAGATTTGAACCTGTTCACCGCGTCTATGGGCGAGTACGCAAGCGCGGCGCAGGAGTACGCAGAGCGTGTCAGTGAAATCGTTGGTATCGACCCCGCCGAATGGTTGCGAAACCAAGGTGTATTTATGACGATTACCAAGGGTTTCGGTGTGGTAAGCGATAGAGCGTACACGATGAGTCGAAACTTGACTCAGCTTGGATATGACATTTCCTCGTTCTTTAACATTCCGTTCGAGGAAGCGTTCCAAAAGTTACAGTCGGGTATCGCGGGTGAGCTTGAACCGCTCCGTAGACTCGGCTATGACCTGTCTGTGGCTCGTCTACAGCAGGAAGCATACACCCTCGGTATTGAGAAGAAAGTCTCGGCTATGACACAGGCTGAGAAAGCGGAGTTGCGTTACTACGCGATTATGACGCAGGTAACAACCGCGCAGGGCGATATGGCGAGAACGCTGAACGCTCCCGCAAACCAACTCCGCGTCCTGCAAGCACAGGTTACTCAGTGCGCTCGTGCAATCGGTAATATCTTTATTCCTGCTCTGAACGCTATCCTGCCGTATGCGATTGCCGTAGCAAAGGTTATTCGACTTATTGCGAACGCTATCGCAAGCCTGTTTGGGTTTGCTCTGCCGGAAATTGATTACAGCGGTATCGGCGCAACTGTCGGTGGAGTCGCTGACAGTACACAGGACATCGGAGACGGTCTTGGTGACGCTACCAAAAGGGCGAAAGAGCTGAAAAACGCTCTGCTCGGTATTGATGAACTGAACATCATCTCTCCTCCCGAAGATACAAGCGGGAGCGGTGCAGGTGGTATCGGTGACATCGGAGGTGGAGGTCTTGGCTTTGACCTGCCGACCTATGATTTCCTCGATGGCGCAATCAGCTCTAAGGTTGATGAGATTGTTCAGAAGATGAAAGAATGGCTCGGTCTGAACAAGGAAATCGACTCGTGGGCTGACCTGTTCGATACCCGTCTTGGAAAAATCCTGTTGACGGTGGGTGCTATCGGTGCGGGTCTTGCGGCGTGGAAAATCGCAAAGAGCGTTGCCGATTTCGTGAAATATATCACCTCGTTCAAGGGATTCGGCGCAGGTTGGGCGGGACTCGGCGCACTTGGGCTGTTGTCCGACCTTAATGAGTTCATCGGGTATTTCCAAGACTTCCTTGAGAACGGCGCAACATTCCAAAATGTTGTCGGTATGATTAGTGAGTTCACGGGTGCAATCGGTGACTGCTTGATTATCCTCGGCAATCTCAAGATTGGCGGTGCGCTCAAGGTCGTACAGGGTATTGGTGAGATTGCTGTTGCAATCAAGGACATTTCCGAAAGCGGTGTAAATTGGGAAAACGCCAATACCGCTATCAGAGGTCTCACCAACATTGCAATCGGTATCGGCGTGTTCACGGGCAACCTCAAAGTGGCGGCATGGGGACTGGCTATTCAAGGCTTCACCTCCATCATCACAGAGATTGGCGCGAATTGGGACGCTATCAAGCAAGGCGATTGGAGCGGCGTAGATAAGGTGACGCTGATTATCGGCGCACTGGAAGTCCTCGGCGGTCTCGCTATGGCATTAGATGTGTTCTCTAAGCTCAAGGAGGTCGCTACCATCGGTAAGGCTTCCGAAGCGGTCACGACCGTTGCAACGGCAACAGAAACTCTCGATACCACGGTCAGCACGAAGTTGTCCCCAAACCTCACCTCTCTCGCAAAGAACCTCGGCTTGGGTATCGTAATTGTCGCGGAAGTCGCGGCGGCGGCACTCCTCATCACGGGTGCAATCATTCTACTCGGTGAGGGATTAGCGCAGGTCGGTGAGTCGTGGCAACCTGTTATCAATAATGGCGGCACGGTCTTAGCGGCTATGGGTATTGGTATCGGTATCTTAGCGGTTGTCGGTATTGTGACTGCTTTGCTTGGTTCTGTCGGTACACCGCTCATCGTGAACATTGCTCTCGGTACTGCAATTCTCGCAGAGTTGGGTATCGCAACGGGGCTGTTTCTCGTGGAGATTTGGGCTATCGGTAAGGGCTTGGACGAAATCGGGCAAGCATGGCAACCTGTTCTTGACAACGGGGAAACCATTGCAACGGCTATCGGTCTCGGTACGGCTCTGCTTGTCGGTATCGGCGTAGTGACTGCCGCTCTTGGCGCGGCTACGGTTGCAAGTGCGGGTCTGCTCCCGTTGGCTATCGGTCTCGGTACGGCTTTGCTTGTCGAACTGGCGGCGGCGTTCATCATATTTACGGAGAGTCTGATAGCGGTAGCCAATGAGCTTGGTGACAACCTCGCTCCCGCGCTCGACAGACTCAATGACAAGCTCCCGACCCTTTCCACCAACATGAGCGAGTTCGTAGACTTTATGACGGATTTCGCAGGTGAGGTCGTTCGGTACACAGAGGTTTCGGCTATTGCCGGACTGAGCGCAACCATTGACACCATCATCGGTTGGTTTACGCAAGACCCTGTTGAGAAACTGGCAGACGATGTAGAGAACATTTACAACCAAACCACTACCCTCAACGAAAAGCTGAACTTGGCTGTACCCGAACTGAAAACGGCAATCGACCTGCTCAAGCAGTATAAGGGCTTCCTTACCGAAATGGAAACGCTCTGCAACAGTAATGTTGAGCTGTCCACGGGTATGTTCGTGAACATGAAAGAGGTCGGTCAGAAGCTCGTGACGGGATTTGTGGACGGTATCAAGTCCAAGTCCTCTGACTTCTCCAATGCGGCGAAAACACTGGTGGACGGGTTCAAGAACTCGCTGAACACCAACGCCGCAACCTGCAAGTCGAGCTTCATTTCTTGGGCTTCCAACCTCAAGAACTGGTTTACCTCCGCGTCCTTTGGTGCAATCAACCGAACAACATTCGGCAACTACGCCAAGGATATTGTGAGCGGTTTCAACAACGGTATCACCAATAACTACGCTACGGCTAAGAGTGGTATGGTATCGTTTGCGAATACCGTGAAGAACGCTTTTACGGAAATTGTCTCTTACAAGGTGTTCTATGACATTGCAAAAGATGTTATCAGCGGTTTCAACAACGGTATCAACGATTTCTACGATACGACTCGACCGTATATGCGGCGTTGGGCGAATGACGCGGCGGCGGCATACAAAGCGGCGTTGGACTCCAACTCCCCGTCCAAGCGGTTTATGCGTATCGGTGAGGACACTGTTCTCGGCTACAACCTCGGTATCGCCAACCTCGGCGGCACGACAAAGGGCGTTGTGACGGATTGGGCGAACTCGTTTACAAGCGTAAACCCGACCATGAGCTTTGCCGTAGACACCTCCGCTCTGAAATACTACAGCAGTGATTCGTTCGCACAGTCTGTTTCCGCTGATGTGGCGGCGCACAGCACGGTTACTGCAACGGGCTTCAAGGAGGGAATGGAGGAGTTCTACAGAGAGTATATCGAACCTACCCTGTCGCAGATGGCAGACGATATGCGTAGGCAAGCCGACAAGCAAGAACAGACCGTTGTTCAGATTGGCAACCGTGTTGTCAATGACGCGGTTACTACTCAGAAAAAAGCCAACGGCTATGTATTCGCACGATAAGGAGGGGTAAGAATGGCTTATTTGGCAATCAACGGTTATGAGCTACCTCCTCCGAAGCGAGGAGTACGCCCCACGGTGACTACCGTAGTGGACGCGGGTAGAAACGCCAACGGCTCAGTAGTCGGTCAGCGCGTGGGTCGAGACCAGTACAAGATTGACAGTCTTGAATGGTCTTGGCTCACCGCCGACCAATGGGCGCAGATATTAAATGTATTGAGTCACTTTTTCGTATATGTGACTTTCACTGACCCCGTGTCGAACTCCCTCAAGACTATCAAAATGTACTGTGGTGATAGAACCGCAGAACCTTATTGGGTCGATGAAAACGGGAAACCGACACACTACAGAAATTGCAAGGTAAATCTGATTGACTGCGGAGAGTAAGGAGGGGATTTTGTGCAAAAGGTTTCAAAAGCATATAAAGAGAGCATGAAATCCTCTCTCCGCGAGAGAGCGTATATTATGATTTCGTTCGGTCTGCTCAATCAAGAAGCACAGGCAAAAGCAAAGGTTGAGCAGGGTGATTTCACCTACTACTCCAACTCCGCAAATATCCTGTCCGAAAAGACCGATGATACCATCTACGCTACCCTTGAGGAGAATTTCACCAAAGTTGACGGGACGATGTTCTTCCTCCCACGGCAGAACGCTTCCAACGCTTACCTTGACACAGGCATTATCAGCGACAAGCTCCTTACGCAAGCACAGTTCGAGCTTACAATCAATCTCAATGTTCCCGCTACGGATTTCAAGGGTATTACTATCAATTTCGGTGAGAATTACCCTGTGAATTTCGATTTGGTGAGCAGTAGCGGACAGGTTGTCGAGTTTCGCAATAATACGGAGGGGCTGTTCAGCACCGAAGAAGTGTTGACAAATACGACCTCGGTGAAACTGGTCGTTTACAGTATGAAGAACCCCCATAGTCGGGTGCGTATCTACTCTATCCGATTCGGTTACGGTCTCGTGTACTACAATGACTCCGTAATGGCTTCTTCCCTTGAGAGCTATGTCTCGCCCATCGGGGCAGATGTGCCGCAGATTGATTTCTCCGTACAGCTCAAGAACTACGACCACTACTTTAATGTAGATAACCCGAAATCCGCTATCAACTTCCTTGAAACAGGACAGGAAATGGAAATCTACTACGGCTATCAGCTCCCTACGGGGGAGGTCGAATGGATTCGCGGAAACCGCCTGTTGTGTTCGGAGTGGGAGTCGGACGATTACACCGCCACTATCCGCTGTCAAGATGTATTCCGCAGTATGGACGCGGAGTTCTACAGAGGACTGTACCGCAGTGCAGGTAAGAGCTATTACGATTTGGCTCTTGAGGTACTGGCTGACGCGGGACTGACCGATTACTATATCGACCCGCAGTTGAAAAATCTGAAAAGCAAAAACCCCATTCCTCGCGTTCAGCACAAGGAAGCGTTGCAGATTATCGCAAACGCCTGTCGGTGTGTTCTATCACAAACCCGTATGGGCGGTATTCAGATTAAGTCCAACTTCATTCCCGAAGCGGCGGCAAGCGCAAACGCGGAAGCTACCTATTCCAATGTCGAAAAGATTATGGACGGTACTGCAAAAGACGAGTACGCCACCTTTGCTCAAAACTATACCACGGCAGACGGTAAGATGTTCTTTCTACCCCGCAATTTTGGAAACGCTACGCTGAATACAGGTTTTGTGTCAGCGGTGCAGTCTAAAGCGGACGGAACATTCACCACCAATCCCGTTGTCACGCTTACACAGGAAGTTGCCTGTATGTACTACGGTGTAAAACTGGTATTCGGACACTCGATTCCGGCAGCTTTTACAATCCGAACCTACAATGACGGGACGCTCGTAACGGAGTACGAAGTCGGGGCTGACGAAATCAGCAAGAACACGGTCATTCACACGGACTTTGATGATTTCGATGTTATGAAAATCGAGTTCACAAAGACCGCAGAACCCTATAGCCGTATCGTGCTGAATAATTTCAGCTTTGGTGATATTACGGATTTCACTATGACCCGCACAGATATGACCTCCTCTCCGAAAGCTATCAAGCAGGAGCTTGTCAAGGAGATAATCGTTCCTTGCTATAGCTATCAGACGGGCAATCAGCAAGAGAACCTTGTCAGTGAAGAAGTCACAGTCACAGCGGGTGATGTAGAAACCTTTTTCGTTGGCGAACCCTCCTATGGATTTTCTGCCGCACTGGAAAACCAGTCGGGCGGCGTTTCCATCTTGGAGTCGGGCAACTACTACATCACTGTGAAATTCACTCTCACAGGTACTTTCCGCTTGGAGATTTCGGGGTATCGCTACAAAATCGTGGAGCGGTACGCCACCAAGACGCTTAACAATCGCGGTAAGACAATCAAGTGGGAAAATCCTCTCATTTCCGATATGGGAATGGCACAAGACCTCGCAGACTGGCTCGGTGACTATTATCAGTCCGGCATTGAGTATGAGTACGACACTCGCGGTAATCCCGAAATTGATGTGAACGATATTGTTTACCAAGAGAACGAGTTCCAGTCTGATATGAAAGTAAACATCTACCGCCACACCATCATTTTCAATCAGAGCTTTGCAGGTAAGGTCACGGCGCGTAGAACAGGAGGTTAGTTTATGGCATGGACAACACCTAAAACAGACTGGTACGGTGCAACGAACCCCTCTGATGGGGTATATACGGGAGACAGGTTCAACGCGGAGGATTTCAACCGTATCAAGAACAACCTCACCTATCTGCGTGAGTTGGCTCTCAAAATGTACGATGAGTTCTCCATTGTCTCCCTCGGTGCTGACCGTACCTATTCGGATTACTTCTATGCTGACGAAATCAATCAGCTTGAAGAAAATCTGAAAACCATCAACAACAAAACTCTCAAGAGGTCGTATGGCAATCCTCCGACCTATGTAGCAAACGGTAACACAATGGATTTTGCAGAGCTGAATCGGTTGGAACGCGCCATACTTGACCTCTACGACAGACTCAGCAATGAGTCTGAGGGGAGAAGAATGTTCACTTGGAATTTTGGAATGAGAGGAGGAGACCTGTAAATGGCATGGGAACTTTTACCCGTAAATTATACGGACGCTGTGTGGAGCGGTCTAAAACGGTACAACACCATCACCAATGAGGACGGTACAGTATCGTTCCAAGATGTGACCGCTTACAGCAACAAGGAAAAGTCCTTTTTTGGTGCGAGAGACGCGAACCGTATGAACGAAGCTCTCAATACCCTTATGTCGATGGTAGAAAACGGTTCTGACCTGTATGAAGCATTTCAGAATTACTTTACCGCTCAGAAAGGACTTTTTGAGGACGAAGCGAACACCAAGCAGGACGGTTTTACCGCGTATATTACTGCTTTGGAAGCGGAGGGAGACAATGTAATCAACTCCCTTAAAACCGATTATCGCACGGAAATGGACACCTTTGAGAGTCAGCAACAGGCACTATTCACGACTTGGTTCGAGTTCGTCAAGAGTCAGCTCGGAGAAGATGTTGCCGGAAATCTGCAAAATCAGATTACTGCTCTCGACACTAAAACGGACGGTTTTGACCCGCGCACAACTACTTTCTCTGCTGATGGAAAGACCATCACGGAAATCGACTCGGCAGGAAACAAGAAAATCGAAACCGTGTTCACTTCCGATACGGTTATCACGCAAAAGCTCTATAAGAAAGAGTCAAACGGAAGTTATTCCCTCGTAAACACTAAGACCATCACATTCAGTGCAGACGGTCTAAACATCACAGAGGAGGTAGTGTAAATGTCTTGGGCAGAAGCAAAATGGACTGTTGACAGTCTGTTGCAGAAAATCGGGCAAGCCCCGAACAACATGAGGAGCTTTATCGCATACTCGCTTTTCGCGACCAGTATCGGCTTGAAGTTCCAAGAACCCGCCGACAGCTATGACGCGAACAACAATCTGATTTGTTCTGTGGGCGGTGTAATGATTCGCATGAGCGATACTGGTTATCCTACAAAGCCCTCTGAGGGAACGCTCGTGGTAAACAACACCAATCTCGGCGCGTATGTCAACACACCCTTTACGGTGAGCGGACTCACCAAGGGTAAAAAGTATTATTTTTCCGCTTTCCCGTATTCCGTACAGGGCGTTTACAACCTGTCGAGCAATGCGGCAAACAGAGCGGACGCAACTCCCGCCGCAGGTGAAATCGCCAATGTCACCATTTCTATTGACGATGATTCCGCGTTTTCCAGTGTGGTAGTCACCTGTGTCGATGAAACGGAGTCTGCGTCTACGCAGTCGGCAACACTCACCAAAACGAAGAAAACAGCTTCCTTTGTCGTGCCTATCGGTCATACCTATCATATCGAGTACGGCGCGGAGGACGGGTACAGCAAGCCGGATAACACTACGCCGAAAGTTTCTGTGGCAGGTACGACCTCGAACTACACCGCAACCTACTACTACTTCACGGCTACGATTGCCGTTACCTACCCCGCAGGAGCAACCTGTACCTGTGAGTGTGGAAGCACAAAGTACACCGCCCCTAATACCTCCGGCAGTCACACTTTCCAAGTGCATAATGTCGGCACATGGACGGTAAAGGCGGTTTCCGGCTCTGATACAGACTCTAAGTCAGTATCTATCACTTCCTCCGGGCAGTCTCGTAGTGTGGAGCTGTCGTTCGTAAAAATCTACGGTATCAGCCGGGATATTACGGCTACCTCTCCCGCTTGGGCGAGAACGGATTCCGCTGTCGGCAAGACTGCTACCGCAACCGTAGGCACTACAGCAGGTTCAAGTGACTTCAACAACTGTTACCCTTGGAGCGGCATTGTCCGTGAAACCCTATCCACGGGAGATGTGATGGTGAAAATCCCTAAGTTTTGGTATCGCCGTTACCGTAGTGGAAATGTGGAATATCTCAAGATTGCGGATAAAGCCACGAGCGGGTTCACGCTTCACCCCGCGTTCAATCACGGCGGTGTGGCAAAGGATTATCTTTATGTGGGTGCTTATAAGACCACAAGCGGTAACAAGTCCGCTTCCGGCGTAAGCCCGTTGGTAAATCAGACGAGAGCAACCATGCGTTCCAACGCAAAAGCAAAGGGTACGGGTTGGGGCATTATTGACATTGCCGCGCTCTCTGCGATTCAGATGTTGATTCTCGTAGAATTTGCCAACAACAATGTGCAGTCTGTCATTGGGCGCGGCTACTGTGACAGTAACAGCTCTGCTCTCAGTACAGGCACTTGTAACAATGTCAGTGGTCTCACGGGCAGACCTGCCGGAACAGACGGCAAGGTTGATGTGGTTTGGCGCGGTATCGAGGGTCTGTGGGGTAATGTGTGGGAATGGGTCGATGGTGTCAACTGGAACAACGGCACTTACTATGTGTGCAACGACCCGTCCAAGTACGCAGACGATACCACTACGAACTACACCGCCCTCTCCTTTAAGGGAGCAACAAACTGGTCTTCCAGTTATATCACGCAGGAGGGTCTTGACACTGGCAGTAATCCTCATGTCATGCTCCCGTCTGCCGCAGGTAGCGGAAGCGAAACGACCTATGATTGTGACGCTTGTTGGTCTTCTACAGGTTGGCGCGTCTTCCCCCGCGGCGGTGCTTGGAGCGATGGCTCGATTTGTGGTCTCTTTACGGCTTATTTGGTCGATGACTCGTCCGGCTCGGGCTCGTACTTTGGGTCGCGCCTGCTTTATATCCCCTCCTAAGGGGGTGCGGGGGATTTTCTCCCCCGCATAAGTGGGTCGATACAAAACAGATAGAACTTTATAAGGCGAACAGTAAAAGCGCGTCTTCCAACACGGCGGTAATTGGAACAATGGCTCGAAATGTGGTCTCTTTACGGCTAATTTGAACAATGACTCGTCCAACTCGAACTCGAACATTGGGTCGCGCCTACTTTTGTTATACAGCACAAACCTATACAAGATACTGTCTCGCCGTACCCATTGGTAAAAAATAGTTTGGAGGGATAGGGTTAGTAAGTCTCTTGAAACCCCTATAAGAAACAAAAGCAATGAAAAGAATTGGCTTTCTACACGAACAGATAGTTTCAGAAGAAAATTGCAGACTGGCTATCATAAATGCCGCAAAGCATAAGAAAAAGCGCAGAAATGTTCAAAAAGTCATGGATAATTTGGACTTCTACGCGAAAGACCTGTCTGAGCGGTTGGTTCGTTTGGATTTCACCTCACCGTATCGGACTCGTATCATAAAGGACGGTCTGTCGGGGAAAGAGAGGGAGTTACAGATTCCTGCGTTCTATCCCGACCAATGCGCTCACCATGCTATTGTGCAGGTGCTACAGCCGCTCATTATGAAATCCTCCTATTATTGGAGCTGTGCCAATATCCCCAACAGAGGGATTGACCGCGCCGCAAAAGGAGTGGAACGAGCGACCATGCGAGACATCAAACACGCAAAATACTGTGTGAAGATGGACATTCACAAGTTCTATCCGTCAATCCCACACGACAAACTAAAATCCTTTTTAAGTCGGAAAATCAAGGACAAAAAGGCACTTGGTATTATCCATTTGGTAATCGACTCGTACCATAGCTCTCCCGGACACGGTATACCCATCGGGAATTATACCTCGCCGTGGCTTGCGGAGTTTTATCTACAGTCGTTGGATTATTTCATCAAGCAAACTCTCGGTATACGCTATTATGTCCGCTACGCCGATGATTTAGTCTTAATTGACAATAACAAACGGAAGCTCCGAAAAGCCATGTACGCGGTCATGGAGTTTGTAGGAAAACTCGGCTTGGAGATAAAGCACGATTACCAGTTATTTCGTATTCAACGAAACTGCAAGAGCAGAAAGCACCGTAGAGGGCGAAAGATTGACTTTGTAGGTCGCTGTTTCGGTATCAGAACCACGACCATACGGAAAAGACGCGCCCTTGCACTTATGCGACAAAGCCGCCACATTCGGAAAATTCAAAAGCGAAACGGAGTCGTATCGTTCCGTATGGCGGCGGGTTTCCTGTCACGGTGTTCCTGTTTCAAGCATACTGACTCGCTCGGTATGAAAAAGAAATATTACGATACAGTCAAAATCAGAAAATTAAAGGAGGTAGTCAGAAATGAGAGTAAAAGGAAATGTCTCTCCCGTAACCCTGTCGATGGAGTCTTACCTGCCGTTGGAGGGGTATGTAGAGGTCAGACTGCGTGAAAACATCAAAGAAGTCACTGACATTGACCCGCAGACGGAAACCTCTGTCACCATGTTCGAGTACGATGAGTACACTTTCCTCTTGAAAAACCGTGAGAGCTTGCAAGAGGACATCGAGAACAATCTCAGCGATTGGCTTATCACTGGCAGAACGCTTGAGGTCAACGAAAGCGCAAGTATCGTGCAGGACATGAAAGCCGCACTGGAAATTTTGGAGGTGAACAGATAATGGCACAGCTTTATATCGACAACGCGAAAAAGCTAAAGGTTCGGATTGACAATAATCAGAAAATTGTCGATACCGTAGAAATGGCAGGTGGTATTGAAACCACTCTCACACAGTCTAACAAAATCGGCTTTGACTGGCTGAACTTCTATGTGAACAAGGTTTTGGTTCGACAGGAGTACAAAGAGCAGGAAAATCCTGTTGGCACTGCCGATAACCCCTTTGTATGAGAAAAAAGCATGGCTCTTATCGCAAACGGGTTCTATGTCCATGATGGTGTCCGTAAGGTTTGGGTCGGTGAGACAGGCGTTACCGCCGCGTGGGACGATAGTAATTGGGAGGTCATGTAAATGTAAATCCTCACATTAAACGAAAGGAATTTAGCTAAATGGTTTCTGAAAGCACACTGATTATCAGCATTGTAGGGGCGGTCTTTGCAAGCACAGGCTTTTGGGCGTTCCTCACAAGTCTTATCCAAAGCAAAAAGTCTAAAGACAGCGCGGAGGGGCAAATGCTGAAAGGTCTTGGGCACGACCGCATTTGCTATCTCGGTGAGTGTTATATTCAGCGCGGGTATATCACCAAAGACGAATATGAGAACCTGCATGATTATTTATACTTACCGTATAAAAAATTGGGTGGAAACGGTACTGCCGAAAAGATTATGAAAGAGGTTGACCGTCTCTCACTCAAAGACAAGGAGGATTGACCTATGGAAGAAAAGTCGTATTTCCAAACTCACGGCGAAGAAATCACGCCGGAAATGTTGGACGAACTGAGTAACGGGAAAGGAGAAGACGAAGATGAGTAACAGCCCTCTCGTAAACTACACGCGGATTTCCCCCAATAAGACAAGTCCGCGCAGAAACAAAATCGACACTATCACCATTCACTGTGTCGTGGGGCAGTGTTCCGTGGAAACGCTCGGCAATATTTTTGCACCGACCTCCCGACAGGCAAGCTCCAACTACGGTGTTGGTGCAGACGGTAAAATCGGTATGTATGTCGAGGAAAAAGACCGCTCTTGGTGTACCTCAAGCGCGGCAAACGACAACCGCGCTATCACCATCGAGGTCGCAAGCGATACCAAACACCCTTATGCGGTGAATGACAAGGCGTATGCCGCAATGCTCGACCTTGTAACCGATATTTGCCGCCGTAACGGTATCAAAAAGCTCGTATGGAGTACGGACAAGAACAAGCGCATGAATCACCTTGGCGGTTGCAATATGACCGTTCACCGCGATTATGCGAACAAATCCTGTCCCGGCGATTATCTGTATAACCGTCATGGTGAAATAGCGGCAGAGGTCAACAGGCGGCTCGGTGCGGCAGTTGATACTCCGACTGAGGACAAGCCTACTACCAGCTCTGTTAAGGCGGGAGATACCGTTAAAATCTCCTCCACGGCTACTTATTACGGCGGCAAGGCGATTCCTGCTTGGGTGAAAGCAAAGAACTGGATTGTCCGCGAGGTCAGCGGTGACAGAGCGATTATCGACAAGTCTGTGGACGGGAAGAACGCGATTTGCAGTCCTATCAACACGAAGTTCTTGAGTGTCGTTTCTGCCGCTTCTACGCCCTCTCAGAGCGCGTGGACACCGCAGGTAGGTGATTATGTCTCGTTCACTGGAAAAACTCACTACGCAAGCTCTAACGGCGATAGAGCGGTGTCCTGTAAGGGCGGCAAGGCGAAAATCACGCAAATCTATGCAAAGGGCAAGCACCCTTATCATCTTGTCCATGTCGATGGAGAGTCTACGGTCTACGGTTGGGTTGACCGCAATACTTTCACCAAAGTGTAAAGGAGGTTGACGGTATGCGGAGGGTAAAGAAAAAGCCACCGAAAGAATTTTCAAAGAAAATCCTCATCGTGGCGGGAATTATCAATGCGGTCGTTATCGTCTTTACGATGGTAATGATTTGGCGTACTCTCGACCTTTCGCCGCTTGCCTACCTTATACCGTCAGTAGCCGCCGAAGTTGCCACGGGTACGGGATTCTATTATTCAAAAGCAAAGGTCGAGAACCGAATAAAACTGATGAGACAAAACAAAGTCACACCAAACGAAACACATTTTTCTGAAAATTACTGAGGAGGTATCACCATGACTGACATTACCAATGTTGTTTCCGCTGTTATCACCCTGCTCGTAGCAGTCATTACCACTTTCCTTATCCCTTATCTGAAAGAGAAAGTGGACGCTGAGAAGTTCGAGAAAATCAAGGCGTGGACGAAAGTTGCGGTCGAAGCCGCAGAAATGATTTACAACGGCGCGGGTCGCGGCGCGGAGAAGAAAGCCTATGTACTGGAATACTTGAACAGCAAGGGTTATAAGCTCGACTCCGACACCATTGACAAGCTGATTGAGTCCGCTGTCCTTGAACTGAAAAAGAGCTGATTTAATCCCGTTCAAGTAGTTAAAGTAGTGGAAAATCCGTTTTTGCGTGTAACTTCCTCTAAGTACGCGCGTATTAGGTGAAAGTTTACGCAAAAACCGAAAAACAACTACTTTAACTACTTCATCTCGTCCCGTGGCAAAGAAAAAGAACGCCGATTCAATCAGCGTTCTCTATCCTATAAACAAATCCAAAGGTGTGTTTGATGAAGAACACAGAGTTCGGATTTGCACTTTTTGGTGGAGCATAACACTCAATATCCGAACTCGTGAGAGTAGCGGTATTATTGCCCGAAAGATTGAATGTTAGCACAATCCGCTTCCCACCATCTTCATCGTCATACACATATACAGAGTTTACCAATGTATCAATCACGCGCCGTTGGTAATCCTCATCATCAACATTCCCGCTCTTGAACGAAGTAAGCCAATACCTAATGCGGCTCTCGTTCAAGAGCGGTTTTTTCATTTCCTCACGGGCGATACGCCCCTCAATATCAGACTTCTCCTGTTCCAGTTCGTCAAGGCGGTCTTTGGTAGCAGAAGTAATGATACCTTGCTCTATTGCAGAGACAAGGTTCTTTATTTTTTTCTGAACATCTTTCAGTTCAGCGTTGAGACCGTCCAAGTAGGTGGTATCTGCCGATTCTTTTTCGATGATTTCCATAGCCCGTTTTGCGATAAGGGCAATATTCTCATCAGTCAACACATTCTGAACTGTGTAGCGGACTACCAGTTTCTCTATCCAGTCTTTTCGTTCGGATTTCTTTTTACAGGCGTGTTCCCGCTTGGCTTTTGTGCATTTGTAGTAATAATGAACCTGCCCTGTTTTTGATGTGCCACTCTCACCGACCATCGGAGACCCGCAGTGACCGCAGAACAGCTTGGTAGTCAGCAGATAATTTTCGTGAGCTTTCGCTTTCGCCCGTGCTTTCCCGTTGTGTTTGAGCATAGCTTGTACTTTCTCAAACAGTACCTTGTCTATGATAGCGGGCATACCATCGGGAATAACAATGTCCATGAGCTTGTATGTGCCGATATATTTCTCATTTCGGAGAATCGTTCGGAGACTGTTTTTATTAAAAGCGTTGCCCCTTGCAGTTTTGTACCCACGCTCGTTGCAATAGGCAATGATTTGTGTCGCGGACATTCCATCGGCGTATAGCTGAAAAATCTCTTGTACGATTTTTGCTCCCGTTGGGTCAATCGCATACTTTCTGTCCTCACCCACGGTATACCCAAGCAAAAGGTTTGCCCCTCCCGTGGCAAGCCCTTGGAGGGCGTTTTCTCTGATACCGCGCTTGATGTTACGGGCAAGATTTTCAGAGTAGTATTCGGCATACCCCTCAAGGACGGATTCAAGGATAATTCCCTCCGGCGTGTCCGGCATGGGTTGTTTCGCATAGTAGACTCTCACACCGTTCTTTTTGAGCTTTGCCTTGTAGATAGCAGAGTCATAGCGATTACGAGCGAAACGGTCAAGGGTATACATTATCACCGCTTCAAATTGTCCCTTTTCGCTGTCTTTAATGAGACGCTGAAAGCTCGGACGGTTATCTGTTTTGCCGGAAATCGCCCGGTCAATGTATTCATTTATGATGGTGAACCCATTTTTAAGGGCAAACTCGTGACATTCTCTGAGCTGACCCTCTATAGATTCCTCTCTTTGGTTGTGGCTCGAATATCGAGCGTAAATTACCGCTTTCGTAGTCTCACCTCCAATTCACGCTTTCGGTAAAGTAACTCAATAGGAATAACACGCTCAACCGATAGCGTTTGCTTTATCCCCCTCGTATTCTTTTCGGTCTCCAAACTCATAAACCATTGCCATGAACTCATGCTTGGCGCGGCGAGGTAACGCACGATAGACCTTTAGAATGTCCTCCTCGTCCTCATTTTCGGGTACAGCTTTTTCACAGCAGAGGTCTTCTTCATCGGCAAAGAAGTCCATTACAGAGCATTGCAGAATTTTGGCGAGAGCAAGCAATTCCTCTTGGTTTGGTATAGAACCTCGTTTATTGATGGCAGTCGTGTATGAAGACTGTCCATTTTTTATTTGTTTGATAACGGCGGTTAAGTTCGTGCCGCGTTCGGCACAGATACGGTTGATGTTCTCAGCAAAAGTCATAGAGTTCCCTCCTTGGAAAATAATTCGGATTTTTTGAATTTACCTCTTGACAATTCAGATAATAAGAATTATACTAATAACAAGAAGATCGGAATATCCGAATTGACAATAAGAAACCGACCTCTCGAAAACGGCAATTTTCGGGAAGTTGAAGCGGATTAGTCCTATAACAATAATAACAATAATTCGCCTTTTTGTCAATGGCAATTTCGATTTCGAGAACCATGAAAGGAGGAAAACTCGATGAGTCAGATTCAGAAGCGAATGGAAGCACTTGGTGTAAAGCAGGTGGACATGATTCTTGAACTGCGTAAGCGAGGTATCACAGTTCAGCCGCCCGAAATGTCGAGTATCATTCGCGGGGTCTATACCTATCCAAAGGCGAAGCGAGTCCTCGATGAATGTGACAGAATCCTTACTGAACTTGAAGCTCACTGATTCACAGGTGAGCGACCTCGCAAGACCACTTATGGGGATTTTGGAGCAGTTCTACCAAGACCCTAAAAACGAGGAGGACTACCAAAAATGGCTACTGAGTGTAGAAGAACTAAACGAGTCAACAAACAGAGACTCGTAAGATTATTAACCGTTATCGCTGTGTCGATTGCTACTGCCTTTACGATTGGCAGACTGACCGCCCCTACGAAAACCGATACGGTGACGATCACGAAAACAGTTGAAGTCCCTGTTTATAGCACAGATAAACTCCCGGAGACATCGGATATTTTCTATTTTGATGTACCTCTCTCACATAGCTTGCAGAGATATATCTATGAAATCTGTGCCGATGAGAATGTACCCGTAACGCTCGTGTACGCAATGATTGAGCATGAGAGTCAATTTAATCCCGAAATTGTAAGTAAAACGGACGATTACGGACTCATGCAAATCAATGAGGTCAACCACACATGGCTCAACGAGGAGTATCGGTGTGCGGATATGCTTGACCCGTATCAGAATGTGTTCTGTGGCGTGAAAATCATTGGGGAGTATGTCAATCGCTATGACGGAGACCTAACAAAAGCTCTGATGGCTTACAACATGGGTGACTACGGTGCGCGAAAAGCATGGGAGAACGGAGTCAAGGAAATTACCTATTCCAACACGATTCTCGGTCTCATGCAAAACTACGAGGAGGTGCTTCAAAATGCAAAGAGTAATTGAACTGTTGGATAAAAAAGTTGAAACCTTGTTCAATCGACAGGATTTTGAATATCTGCTCGAACGGTACATGGGTTATGAAGCGGTTCAATATTTCCGCGATATGATTGAGGAAATCGAGGATTCCTACAACGGACAGATTGATGAGCTTACCGTACAGAACGAAAACCTCCGTGAAAAGTTAGAGGACATTCGGGAGGTGTGCCGTGAGTAATAAGAAAATCGGTAATGGCTTTGAAGCGGAGTTCTGCGAAAAGCTGTTCCAAAACGGTTATTGGGTTCACAATCTCTCACAGAACGCGGCAGGGCAACCCGCAGATGTTGTTGCAGTGAAAAACGGTGTTCCGTACCTCATTGACTGCAAGGTCTGTTCCGGCAAGGTATTCAGTGTATCTCGCATTGAGGACAATCAGCGAATGGCTATGACACTGTGGCGGGAATGTCTTAACGGCGAGGGGTGGTTTGCGGTGAAGTTCGGAGAAAACATTTACATGATTACTCTGAGCAGACTCGACAGCATGGTTTCAAAAAACTTGCCGGAGGAGCTGTTCCAACGCTTTGCGCTGACATTTGAGGAATGGTTGGTGGCAGACAAATGAATGTAACTGTATCAAATGTCCTCACCATCGAGAACCCTACGCAGGACGCATTGGTATGGTGCAAGAGAAACCTTGTGATTACGAACCCCGAATATGCCAAGAAAGCCCGTATGCACTTTTGGCTTGGAAATACACCTCCAACGCTGACCTTGTATGAACGGCGCGGAGATACATTGATTCTCCCATTCGGAACACTCCGAAATCTGCCGGACTGTATTGCACAGGAAAGTACCTTTCAGAGCGCGTTCTCAGACCCTGTGAGCGTTTCTTACGGTGGGGTGGATATTCCGCTCTACGATTATCAAAAGACCGCTGTGGACGCACTGTACGCCGCGAAATACGGTATCTTGCAAAGCGCGGCGGGTAGCGGAAAAACGCAGATGGGGATTGCTCTTGTGAAGCGTTTCGGAAAACGCGCCTTATGGCTCACCCACACACTTGACCTGTTACGGCAGAGTAAGACCCGTGCAGAACTGTATATGGACTCTGACCTTATCGGGACTATCACAGAGGGAAAGGTCAATATCGGTAAGGGTATCACATTCGCTACTATCCAAACGATGTGCAAACTCGACCTCACACAATACAAGGACTTTTTCGATGTGATTATCGTGGACGAGTGCCACCGCGTTGCGGGTACACCCACCGCCATGACGCAGTTCTATAAGGCTCTGAATAACCTGTCAGCCCGACATAAAATCGGTCTCTCGGCTACGGTACACCGCTCTGATGGAATGATTGAAGCCACCTATGCCCTACTCGGTCATGTGGTCTACACCGTTCCCGATGAAGCTGTAGGAGACAAAATCATGCAGGTCGGTATTACACCTGTCGGAACAGGGGTGGAACTCAGTCGTGAATGTCTGAACTCAGACGGTACGCTGAATTACACCAAGCTCATTTCCTATCTGTGCAACGATAATCACCGTGTCGCGTTCATAGCGTCATGGATTGTGGCAGAGTCCGAACATTCCTGTCTTATCCTGTCTGACAGACTGGAACACCTTGAGCGGCTTATGAACGCTCTCCCTCGGAGCATGAGGGAAAATGCCGTAATGGTGAGCGGCAATATGACAACAAAAAAAGGAAAGGCTGAACGAGAACTTGCTATTGAGGATATGCGAAGCGGTAAAAAGAAGTACCTGTTCGCTACTTACTCCCTCGCAAAAGAGGGGTTGGATATTCCTCGGTTGGAGCGGTTGTTCTTGGCAACACCCAAGAACGATTACGCGGTTATCACACAGAGTATCGGCAGAATCGCCCGTACCTTTGCAGGTAAAGAGGACGCTATCGCCTATGACTTTGTAGATAACATTCCATATCTCGTGAAGTCCTATAAAAAGCGGTGTACGACCTACCGAAAGAACGGGTGTTACTTCCGCTATACGGAGGGAGAGTGAGAAATGACAATTAAACCTATAACTTTTCGCACGGCGTGTGATTTTATCGCTCTCCATCATCGACATCACAAACCCACGGTCGGTTGCAAGTTCAGCATTGGTTTGTATGAAGAAAATGCGCTAATCGGAGTAGCCGTATGTGGGAGACCAGTAAGCAGACATCTTGACGATGGACTAACCTGCGAAATCAACAGGTTGTGTGTGGTAGACGGTCATTACAATGCCTGTTCAATGCTTTACGGCGCGTGTTGCAGAATCGCAAAAGAAATGGGGTATGAAAAAGTGATTACCTACATTCTCAAATCTGAAAACGGAGCGTCCCTAAAGGCAAGTAATTTTGTTTGTGATGGAGAAGCCGGAGGAACACATTGGACGGGCGTTCGTGACAAGGGACAGCAACTCCCCTCCGAAATGAAAACCCGTTGGAGTAGGAGGTTACGGAAATGAGACTGATTGTATACGATGTTGAGGTTTTTGCCTTTGACTGGATTGTAGTGTTCAAAGATGTAGAAACGGGAACGCATACGGTCATTCACAACGATAGCGAAGCTCTCCGGGAGTGCCTGTCCGATGATGGTATCTATGTTGGATTTAACTCCAAGCATTACGACCAGTTCATCATTAAAGCCGCCGCAAATGACTTTACCCCGCAGGAGATTAAACAGCTCAATAATTTCCTCATCGGCGGCGGTCGCGGTTGGGAATACGCTCCCCTCAAGGCATTTTATTTCCGTTTCAACAATGTGGATATTCGAGACGATGTTCAGTTGGGTCTATCCCTCAAGGCTATTGAGGGTCACATGGGAATGGATATTCAAGAGACGGAGGTATCGTTCGACCTCGACAGACCGCTTACGGAGGACGAGCTACAACAGACCGTTCATTACTGTAAGCACGATGTAGACGCTACTCACGAGCTGATGAAGCTCCGTGCGGATTACCTCAAAACCAAGAAAAACCTCGGAAAACGAGCGGGGATTGATGAGGTGCGGTCTCTCGCCGCGACCAACGCTAAGTTGACTGCAATGATGTTACGCGCAGAGCGTAAGGAATGGGACGATGGACGAGAGTATGTTTACCCCGAAAACCTTGATATTGCCGTTATCCCGAAACCCGTCTTGGATTTCTTTGAAACAATCCATGATATGTCAATTCCCGATGAGGTTCTGTTCAAGACCTCGTTTGAGATTGAGATTGGCGGTATGCCTTGCAAATACGCTTGGGGCGGCGTTCACGGTAGTTTGACAGGTTATTACGAGGAAGCAACAGAGGACAGGGTTATCCAAAACCGTGATGTTTCAAGTCTGTACCCCTCGCTGATTGAGATTTACAAGTATCTCTCCCGCAATGTCCCCGACCCGGAACTGTTCTACGCTATCAAGCGTGACCGCATACAGGCGAAGCACAACGGCGATAAGCAGACTGCAAAGGACTTGAAGCTACCACTTAACACGGTATCGGGCGCACAGGAGAATCGTTACAACGACCTGTATGACCCCCTCCCGACCCGCTCTCTGCGTATATCGGGACAGCTTTTCCTCACGGTTCTTACCATGCGCCTGTTGAACGCCTGTAAGACCATCAAGCTACTTAACCTCAACACCGATGGTCTGATGTACTCTATCGACAAATCGGAACTCGCGCTTGTAGACGAAATCGCTCATGCGTGGGAAGCCGAAACCAAGTTCGAGCTTGAGGTCGATGATGTGCAAAAGGTTTGGATTAAAGATGTGAACAACCTCTTGATGATTAAGACCGATGGCGAGGTCAAGACCGTTGGTGGGTATCTGAACTACGGTGTGTCCGTAAAGGGCGCGTGGGCGATAAACAACAATATGGTTATCGTCAAGAAAGCTCTCATCGAGTATTTCGTCCACGGTACACCCGTTGAGGAAACAATTAACGGCAGTACGGATATTTTCGACTTCCAGTTGATAGCCAAAGCGGGTGCAAAATACCGCGAAGCCTATCACATTGTCGATGGTGAGCAAGTCCCGGTACAGAAAGTAAACCGTGTATATGCCACGGCTAATGAGCGATACGGGAAGCTGTTCAAGGTCAAAGCTGAGACGGACGCTACTGCGAAAATCGAAATGCTCCCCGACCACTGTATCATCGACAACGACAATCATCTAACCATAGACGATGTAGACAGAACATTCTATATCGAAATGGCAAAAAAGAGAATCAATGATTTCTTGGGTATCAAACCCGAAAAGAAAAAAGGAGGAAAACGAAAAATGGCAACTACCGCAAAAAAGGAGACCGTTACACTGAATGTCTATCAGAAATTGCTCAAGGCAAGGGAAATGTTCCTGCAAGCTGATGTGCAGAAGACGGGTAAGAATATGCACCTGTCATTCAAGTATTTCGAGCTTGACGATATTGTTCCTACCGCCACCCGCATTTTCAGTGAGGTCGGTCTTATCCCTATCGTGAACTTCACTTCCGATGTGGCAACGATGAAGATTGTCAACATCGACAATCCCGATGAGGAGTATATCCCGTTCGTTGCTCCGTTCAATCAGATTGCCCCGATTATCAGCAACGCGGGAAAACAGGCTACCAATGAAATGCAAGCTCTTGGTTCTTCTATCACCTATATGCGCCGCTATCTGTATATGATTGCGCTCGACATTTGCGAGAGCGACAGCATTGACAGCGACATCGGTAAGCCCACCCCCGCTCCCGTATCTGCTCTGAAAGCCCCTCCTGCTACTCCCGAACAGCGACAGGAAGTAAAGCAGGAACTCACCGCCCCGCAGGACAACGCTACGCCGTTGCAGATTAAGGGTCTCAAGGCAGTGCTGAAAAAGCTCAAGGACGCTGACCCGACTAAGGAAGAAATGATTGCTCAGATTGCGGTGCAGACAGAGGGCTTTACCTCTATCAGCAAATCCGATTGCGAGACGCTGATTCAGAAAATCACCGCTATGCTTGAGGGAGGTAACGAATAATGGAATGGCTTGAAAGCAGACAGCTCAAGATTGCGCCACCGAAGCGCACGAAGAAAATTACAGGTACGCGCTTTGCTACAATCCTCGGTCTGAACCCGTGGTCTACGCCGTTTGAAATGTGGCTTGCGATTACCAAGACATACGAAATCCCGTTTGAGGACACTATCTACACAAAGGCAGGTAAGGCAATCGAACCCAAACAGGCAGAGTACATGAAGAAGTCCTACGGTATGGACATCATTACTCCGACCGACCGTTACGGTGAGGATTATTTCAAATCCACTTGGGGCGATTTCTTCCCCGAAAGCAAACATCTTGGCGGTATGTGGGACTACCTCGGCGTTGATGAGAACGGCGTTGTAGACACGGTTCTTGAAATGAAGACCACCAAGCGTATCGAGGACTGGCAGAATGACGCTCCCGAATATTACGCTCTGCAAGCCGCCCTCTACGCTTACCTGCTCGGTGTGGACAATGTGATTATGGTCGCGTCTTTCCTTGAAGAAAAGGACTACGCTGACCCCACGAAGTACACGCCGAACATCAAGAACACCATTACCGTGGAGTTCAAGGTGAGTGAGCGTTATCCCGATTTCGCAGAGAAAATCAAGTTCGTTGAGAACTGGTGGGCTGAGTATGTGGACAGCGGCATTTCCCCGGTCTATGACGAGAAGAAAGACGCTGAACTGCTTGCGGCTCTGCGTACTCACAACCTCACCCCCGATACCGACATTAACGCTCTTATTGTCGAAGCGGAGGGGCTGAAAGGCGAAATCGACAAAACGAACGCCACTATTGCAGACAAGGAAAAGCGGCTCGGAGAAATCAACAATATCATCAAGGAACACGCTATGGGGCAGTTCCGTGACGGTGATAAAAAGGTTGAAATCAAGGGTTCTATCTACACTTGGTCTGTGTCCCGCTCGGAGACCGCGACCATCGACAAGAAAGCTCTCGAAGCTGACGGTCTGCTCGACAAATATCAGAAGAAATCTGAACAGTACCGCATGACGGTGAAATAAGGAGGATAAAGACAATGAAATTTAAGAAATTCGTAAAATCTCTCGGAGCTGATGGTATTCTCTATGTTCGTGAAAATGGAGACCGTTGGTTGTCCTCCGGCTCTATCTTTATGAAAGTCCCGGAAGACATTCGCACTGTAACCGCCTGTGATAGCGCGAGTATGCTCTCTCTCATTGAAAACATTATCAATTACGACACCTTTTCTCAGCCTTGCGAACTGGTCGAAGCGGTCATGCCTGTTGCCGATGGTGTAATCAAGGACTGTGTGCGTATTTTCGCCACCGAAAACAGCATTGATAAGACCGCTATCTGCAATGATGGTTATGCTCTTATCGAGCGTGGTGACATTGTGGAAATGTTCGTTGACGAGAAGATTTCCGCATTGGTTATCAAGAGACCTGTAGACCTCGTGGACGAGGAAATTGTCGGAGTCATTCTCCGTACCGAATATTAAGGAGGGTAAATAACATGGCAAGAATCCCTATGGCGAGTGGTTTCACTCTTATCCCGGAGGGAACTTATGTGTTCCGCATTTACGATGTGTCCTACGATGAGGAGTTTGGCAAGATTGAGATTAAGCTCGTGAACGCGGCGGGTATGACTCAGACCGAACGCTTCACCATCAAGGACAAGAACGATGAACCGAATGAAAAAGCTCTGAACGCTTTTTCCTATTTTGCCAAGATCGCTATGGGTGACTACACCCTTGAGGACATTGACCCGATGGAGCTTATCGACCACTTCATTGAAGCGGAGGTTGTCCACACCAAGCTCCCGTCCAATAAAGACCCGAACAAGACGGTCACTTTTGCAAATCTCGGTGATAAAGCTCCTGCTGAGTATTTTGATACCGAACCTGTGTCCCGTGCGCTGACGCTCGGCAAGGACAAGAACGCCGCTCCTGCTCCTCAGAAACAGGCTACTACCCCCGCTCCTGCCGCACCGAAAAAGGGTCTCGACCTTGACGCACTGCTCGGAGGTTGATGGGTATGGGGAGCGAAAGCTCCCCTTCCTCTAAAGGAGGTATCGTAAATGGAATTACAGGATAGCGGCAACCGCAGAGAATTTGACTCCGGCGCGGTACGAGACATCAACGAGGGCAAAGGCAGGTGTGACCTGCTCCCGCTCGGTGTGATAGCCGATATGATTGATGATGAAATTCTCTGTCGTATCGACCAGTATGTTCGTTCCGGCAATAGAAGCTCTCTTGTAGCCGCAATCAAGTCTTTCGCGGAGTACCGATATGGGAGTCTTTATACGGCTCTGTTAGAGGTCTCCAAGCACTATGAGGACGGTTGCAACAAATACGGTGAGCGTAATTGGGAAAAAGGTATTCCCCTTCACTGCTATATCGACAGCGGTGTGCGCCACTACATCAAGTTTATTCGCAGTGACGAGGACGAACCACACGATAGAGCGTTTCTGTGGAATATGCTTGGTGCGCTGTGGACACAGCAATATCACCCGGAATGTTGTGACCTGCCGTTTACAGAGGAGGTACAAAATGACTGATAAAGAACGCCTTGACCTTATGATGAGTACCAATCTCGCCGGGATTGTCAAAGACGATTTTCTCAAGTGGCTTGGTGAAAACGGATTTTTCAACGCCCCGGCAAGCACAAAGTACCACGGTAATTATGCGGGAGGTCTGTTCGACCATTCCTTTATGGTGATGAACCTGCTTGTGGAGCTTTCGGCGGCGAACGCTCTCAAGTGGAAACGCCCCGCGAGTCCGTTCATCGTGGGTATGTTCCACGACCTTTGCAAAATCGACCAGTATCGAGGAACTTGTTGTAAAGACGGGGCTTTGCACGACCACATTGTTGATTGGGAATATAATCCCAACACGCTTTTCAAAGGTCACGGTGATAAATCCATCATTCTTCTCTCCCAATTCCTCACGCTAACCGATGAGGAAGTCGCGTGTATACGCTACCACATGGGTGCGTTTACCGAAAAAGAAGAATGGCGGGATTACACCCGCGCCGTACACGCTTTCCCGAATGTCCTGTGGACGCACCAAGCAGATATGCTTGCGTCTCATGTGGTAGGGATTTGACGATGGCAGTATTCAAGAGAGCGAACGGTCACATTTTCGGCGTTCAATTCTCTGCCAAGGAGCAGAAAGCGATTGACGCAGAAATCCTCCGACAGTGTGCGGAGTACGACAAGAAAAACGCTGACGAGGTGGACGCGGTTATCCTGTGGCTACTTCACGAGAAGTTCGGTTTCGGTAAAAAGCGTCTGAGGGCGTTTTACGATTCCTTTTCCACTGAGCTTGACGCACTTGTTAAGCGGTACGAAATGGGTGACGAGGACAAAGCGTGGCTCTGTTCTCGGAAGCTAAAAGATTACGGTATTGATATTTCCACATGGAATAAGGAGGAAACAAAATGAGTTACAAGCTCAAAACGGCAAACGGCAAGGTTGCTTTTCTGCTCAAGACGGGCAAGGATTTTGTGAAAAATCAGATGGCTGTCGCTTCCGCACAGCACATTATCGACACAGGTACTATGCAGAAGTCCGATATTGAGGGCTATCCCATCAATGTGGACGATAAGTGGTACTTTGCCGGAGAGGTGTTTAAGAAGTCCGCTCCCCGTAAGACGGAGGGCGTTGCGGAATGAGAACATTTTACTCCGAATATGTCCAACACTGTATGCGTTTCTACGCCCGTCACGCCAATCCGAAGTTCCGCAGTGACGCGGATAAAAAGAACTGGTTCGCCTGTGACAGCGCATTGAAAGGCTTTACGGATAAGGAGCGGGAAATGCTCCTCACTATCTACCGTGAGGGAGATACGATTCCCGATAACATCTACAACCTGTCCGTTGCGTTGGAGATTAAACAGGATATTCTTTGGAAGCTCGTAAATGAGCTTGAACGCAAAGTTGCAAAAAGGAGGGGACTTGTGTGAACTGCTACGAGAACATACCTGCGGAACTAAAAAAACTGAATCAGTGGGTTTGTACTCGTGGCAATAGCAAAGTCCCGATGAAAGCATGGGAGAATGAAGCCGCGTCCTCCACTAATCCGCAGACATGGGCTGATTTCGATACCGCGCACAAATCGGTTTCAGACGGTCATTACGACTACTGTGGGTTTGTGTTTAACGACAACGGATTTGTCGGGGTGGACATCGACACGGGTTATGACGAGGACGGACTTCTTTCTCCTCTTGCGGCAGATATTATCGGCAAATGCCGAAGCTACACGGAGAAATCCAAGAGTGGTCGCGGATTTCATATCCTGCTCAAAGGGGACTTGCCGTTCAAGGGCAAGAACAACCTTGCAGGTGTTGAGATTTACAAGTCCTCCCGGTACTTCATTATGACGGGTGATACACTTCTATTTCGCTCTATCGAAGAAAATCAGAGCGCGATTGAGTATATTGTCGAAAAGTATTTTCCCGAAACTCAGCGAGAAAAAGATACTGCCGCTTATGGTGGTCGTATCTACTGCCCGATATGGGAAATGCCCGAAAACAATCGTATCAAGCTCCGTCCTGTCTATCCTCGAATCCCGAACGGTAGCCGCAATATCTGTCTGACCTCACTTGCGGGTATGCTCCACAATCAAGGCTATAGTAAGCAACAGATATATGACGAACTGCTTTACTGTAACACGGTTGCCTGTGACCCTCCTCTTGACAGGGGTGAGATACAAACAATCTGTAACAGTGTGACACGGTACAAACGATGAAATATGAACCCTATCACGCGCTTATAAACGCAATCATTTTGCAAGCGGTCAAGAATTACCGTACTGCGTTGGACGATGAAAACACCTCCGGCATTACGGAGTGTGAGCGGTTCTTCCGCTCGGATTGGTTCACTTTCCTCACCGATGTGGACGGAGAAATCATCATTCGGCAGGTGAAAAGAGAAATAACACGAAAAAGATAAGAAATATTAAAATAAGTGTTGACAACTAATCTTTTTCGTGTTATTATCTAATCACAAAGAGACAAGAAACAATCTCTTGAAGATTAAAGGAGGTCTTATCGGTGACAGAAATCTATCGAGGTGACATTTACTACATAATGCCGTTTTATACGGTCACGGGTTCTGAACAGAGAGCAGGTAGACCCGGCGTAGTCGTGTCCAACGACATAAACAATCGACACTCTCCCAATGTGGAAATCGTATTCTTGACCTCGCAGGAAAAGAAACCGCTTCCCACCCATGTCCCTGTGATGTGCCGCGTTCCGTCCACTGCCCTCTGTGAGAACATTCAGACGGTATCAAAGGAACGGCTTTCCACATTCATTAAATCCTGCACCACGAAAGAGCTGAAAAACATTGACAACGCTCTGCTCGTGTCTCTCGGTATCAACTCCCCGTTTCCTGTCGGGGGGGGGGATTGATGAAAACGCGCCGCAGAAAAGCACACCCACAGAGGTGGAGCGCGACCTCTACAAAACGCTGTATGAACAAATTCTTGATAAACTGGTAGGAGGAAACACCAATGATTAAGGTAGAAAACATTGAAGTTTGGGGATTTGAACACGCTATCCGTGGTATGAGAAATCCTTTGAACAGTTGGGACAGGTCGGACAGTTACCACGCCGTTGACTGCGGCAAATGCGGTCGTATCGAGCGCGAGGGTATCTGCTACCCGAAAGAGCATGACTGCACACCGTATTACTGCTATGAAATCGGTGAGAATGACCTTACTCTTATGCGAAAGCTGTTTGCGGCGGGACACGCGCACAGAAAGTATCTGCGGCAGATTTTTGTCGCTATGGACATCACTGCTCCGCTGTACTGGTGGAAAGAGTTTGACACCTACAAGGTAGGTACGACCGCTAATTCCTGTTCCACCATGCACAAAATCGCCGCAAAGGAGTTTGAACTCTCTGATTTCAGCACGGAACATCTTGTCGGACTGTCTATCGCCGCGTTACAGGGTGTTCTCGATGTGATGAACTTGGAGCGAAAGCATTTTCTTGTCACCCACGATAAGGACTGTTGGTGGCAGATGATTCAGCTTCTCCCGTCCAGTTACAATCAGCGGCGCACGGTTACTATGACCTACGAGAATGTGATGAATATGCTCGACTACCGCGAGGGTCATAAACTGGACGAGTGGCGCGAGTTTTGTGAAATCTTGAGGGCATTGCCCCATGTGGAGGTAATCAGAAATGGCAAGTAACGAAATCAACACGGTCACATTGTCCGTCAGTTCCTATAACTCCGTCAAGAACGATGTGTTCCGCTACAACTTGTTCTTGGACAATCTCTTACGGGAAGCTATGCTCTCCGAAGACCATCAGTCTCTTGTGTTTGACTCCAAGAAAATCGAGGAAGCAGTCAAGTTCTGCTATTTCGAGCGGTATAAGAAGAAGTTGGCAACGCTGAGAACACAGGCTACGAAGTACGGAGATAAAAAGTGAGGTGAGGTAAATGGCAGGTGACAGAGAGCTTTTTGAGCTGAGTAACGGCAGGTGCATTATGGACGAAGACCTGTCCGATAAAATGTATATCATTAAGTCCTACCACCCCGAACGCGCTGATGAGACTTCCTCCGGCTTTGAGTGGTCGGAAATGGGTATGGCAAACCTGTTCGGTATGCTCTACAACCGCGAAGCGCGGTACTGCACAGAGCATAAGAGTTGGTACACCTATTTTGAGGGTGCGTGGCGGCGTGACGAGGGTGCAATCCTTGTCTCGGAGAAAATCAAGGACTTTGTGCGCTTGATGATTCTCTACTGTGGCGAAATCACAGACGATGATACCCGAAAGGCGTACACCTCATTCGTGAACAAGATGGGTGATAGGCGTATGAGAGATAGAATCCTCAAGGACGCAACAGGCGAACTCCGCATTTCTGCTACGGATTTCGACTCCAACCCCTACCTCATCAACTGTCTCAACGGGACATATTCGTTGGAGGACTATTCTTTCAGAGAACCCCGGTGGGACGATTTCCTCACCATGCAGACCCGTTTTCGGCACACGGTACGCCGTGATGTGAAGTGTAAGCGGTGGGAACAGTTCATTGATGAGGTCACACAGGGCGATACGGATAAAGCTGATTTCCTGCAACGCGCTCTTGGGTACTCCATGCTCGGTATGAGCAATGAGGAATGTATGTTTATCCTCCACGGCAAAACGACCCGTAACGGCAAGAGTACCCTCCTCAACACGATTGAGTATATGCTTGGGGATTATGCGAAAGTCGCTCCTGTCGGCATGATTTGTCGTGGAGACAGACAGAAAGACGCAGAAGCCGCGTCCCCCACCCTTGCCGGACTCAAAGGCAAGCGGTTTGTCACGATGAGCGAGAGCAATGAGTACGGGAAACTGGACGAGGAGAAAATCAAACAGCTTATAGGCGGTGAGGAAATTTCCGCTCGTGCGCTCTATCAGACCGCTATCACATATCGCCCTCAGTTCACCCTGTGGCTCTCCTGTAACGATCTGCCGATGGTGACGGACAAATCTCTGTTCGCGTCTCAGCGTATTAAAGTGATTGAGTTCAACCGGCATTTCTCGCCGTCTGAACAGGACACTCACCTCAAGGACGAATTGACCTCTCTCGAAGCTATGAGCGGCATTTTTATGTGGCTCGTGCGTGGTTACATCAAGTACAAGGAAAACGGTCTTGCAATGTCCAAGAGCTTGTCTGAGGTCGTTGAACGATACGAGCGAGAGAACGACCTTGTGTTGCAGTTCCTTGAAAACCGCTGTGTGCGTGTTCCCGAAGATGAGGAAAACCCGAACGGTGAGAAAAACAGGCGCACTCTCATCAAGGCAAAAGACCTCTACTCCGCTTTCAAGCTGTGGGCGAAGTCTGAGGGCGCGTATGTGCTGTCGGCACGGAAGTTCAATTCGGAAATGGAGCGTCACCCAGAATGGTTTGACCGCAAATCAATTTCCAGTGGATTTATGATTTATTGGGGCTTGAAGCTCAAGGAGGTAATGTAAATGAACGCTTCTTGTTTGGACGAGAAAGGACGCTTCAAGTCCTGCCCGTACAGAGTATATACCGATGAGCATAAGGCGATTTTGCGAAGACAAGGTGATTTCACCTCGCAGTGTTTTTACCCGTGCATTGGCGAGGAGTGCATTGCGTACCATGTGGGAGTTTGCCTACGCCTTGTCGCCGCGCTAAAGGAGGTCAAATAATGTCAAGAGTATTGACAGTGGACGGTAGTGTAAAAATCGGCGCAAAGGTCTACGGTGTAGAAATCACGAACAAGCTCGACTTGGGTAATGTGAATTACTCTGGCGAAATCTCTTACACCGACTTGGTTATCCGTATTTGTCCGAACGCACAGGCGAAAATGGAAGCCGACTTTCTTCACGAAATCGTCTCTCACATACTGGACGGAACGCTCCTCTCGTGGCTTGCGCGTTGGAGAATGAAGTCTCAAATGCTCGTGGAGTTCCTGCTCGAAAATGAAAAAGCTCGATTATCCGAAAAGGATTGAAAAATAATCCTAAACGACATTAGGAGACTAATCCGAATAAGATTGAAAAATAATCTTTTCGACTTTTCATTTTTCAGACGAGAGTGGACAGGTCTCTGAAAAACTAATCCTAATCGGATAACGACCTTTTTAGGGGCTTGTCTCAATCGGATTGGAAAATAGTCTGTATCGGATTAAAATGGTCAAGTTGAAGTAGTAAAAGTAGTTGTTTTTTAGCTTTTGCGTGTAACTTCCTCTATATAGGAAAATCCCTACTATAAGAAGTTACACGCAAAACCCGATTTTTAACTACTTTAACTACTTGCTTGCAAGAAGAATAATAAGAAAAGAGGACTCTCCGACTCGAAAAGAGGACTCTCCGACTCGAAAAGAGGACTCTCGTGCGACTATACGACTTTACGGAGGTGCATTGAAAAATGGCAGAGAAAAAGACGGAAAAAGATGTGCAGGTGATTAAGAAAAAGCCCCGTGGTGGAAACTCGCCTGTCATTGGTGATAACGGGCTTATGCTCGAAGCGGGAGATAATACGAAGATTATGAGTATCAATATAGCATTGTTTAATATGCAGGATATTGATATGGAAGATGTGAACGCGGTCACTCAGAGATTGGGTGAATATTTTGCGTTGTATGAGAAAGCTGACTTGAAGCCGACTGTTGCAGGAATGGCTATTGCACTGAACGGAATGAGCAGACAGACATTGACGGCTATTGCACATGATAGACCGACTGGAAGTGCCGGATATAAGACAGCATTGCCGCGAGAGGTAGCCGACTCCATTAAAAAGGCGTATAAAATGTTGGAAAATATGTGGGAAACCTACATGAACAGTGGCAAAATTAACCCTGTTTCGGGTATCTTCCTCGGCAAGAACAACTACGGCTATCAAGACAAGACCGAATATGTGCTGACTCCCAATCAGCAGAACGACTCCGACTATGACGCAGAGGACATTCGACAGCGTTATCTCATCGACTCTGACAGCGACTCTCAGAGCGACTAACAACTCTCGACTCTCAAACGACTTTCGACTATCGACTATCACGCAGACCGCCCAAGCGGGAGCGCGGCTCACCTGCCGCCACCGTTGGGCGGTCTTTTTGCGCGGATTTTTTACGGATTTGTAGGGATTTTGCCCCGCTCCTATTAACACTTTACTGCAATAAAGCAAAATGCCCCATTGCCGGACGGCGGCGCGGGGTGAATTTCGCTATATAATAAGTAGGATTTGAAATAATCCGAAAAAGATAAAAAATATTGAAAAAAGGGTTGACAATTCGGAAAAGCTGAATTATACTATAATCACAACAGGACAACAAACAACACAAAACAGATTATAGGAGGTTTACAAAATGCGAATTTACGAATTGACGCCGGGCGGCTATGACCGCGCAAAATCCTTTTACGGGAAAGCGAAAGTTATTGAAAAGGACGGGGAAACGCTTTTACAATCCTATGATACTACCGTTTGCAAGATTGATAAAAGCGGCGAATTTGTCCGAATGTGGGAGGGGTACAGCGCAACCACAATGCGCCATATCAACGCATTTATTGAAATGTTCGGCATTTCGGGCGGCGGTAAAAAGTGGTGGGACGCGCTCCCGGTGGAGGAAAGCCCCACGGCGGCGCGGATATGACCCCCGCCGAAAGTCTAAAAGCAATGTACGCAAGACGCGCCGCGAATTATTGAGGAGGTAAAGAAAATGAAATTCAAGACAACACAAAAGGCAATTAAGGCGAATTACAACACAATTATTTGTGTTCCCTATTGCGGTTTACAAAACCTTTTGAATTATGAAAGCCCGGTTGCGTACACGGTACGCCGTGAAGGGTGGGCGGCTGATATTTACGATATGGGCGGCGGGGTTGCTATTGTAACAGGGTATGCCCCATTCGGGAATGTTCGCCCGTCCTATGAATTGCGGGAACGGTACGAAAAGCAAGCGGAAAAAATCCGTTTTATTTCTAATAGCTTGTCAAATTGGAACGGAACACGGGATGAAAAAGCAGAATTGCGGAAATTGCAAGCGGCATTTATTGAGGAGGTAACACGCCATGAATAAACGGGAGTATTGCGAAAGCCGGGAAAGTGTTGCATATTATAGCGGCTTGAATGGGCTTGAAATAAAGGGCATTGAATACGGTATAAATGATTTCGTTTATTGCGTTTCGGGTTGTTGGTATGGCGGGAAAGCCGCGCGGCGTTTCCACCGTTGCAAAATCTACTACCCCGCCAACGGGAAAGATAGCGCATTTTTTAGGGTTGACGGGTACAAAATCCCGCTTGATGAATGTATTAGAATGGGGGTTTAATTATGCGTTACATTTTTAAGACAACAGCAACGATGAAAGAATACAATAATAAAAAATGGTGGATTGACGGCGATATTATTTCGGATATGCGTATAAATGCCGATAGCGTGGAAAATGCGCTTGAAATTTACCGGGAACGGGTGGGGGAAAAACATTATATTAGCATTTCCCGAAATGCCATTAAAAACAAGTCGGAAATGTTCGTTGATACGCCGGACGGGGGCGCAAAACAAGTAGGATATGTTATCACGGGCAAAACGGAATTTGACAAGGGCGATTATACCGGGTACAGCACACAATATATTGATTTATGGGTAACGGTTTTAACGGTTGTTGACACTGTATTTTAATTGGAGGTTTTACAATGAACATTGATAGCACTATGAAAGAATTAGCCGAATATATTTGCATGGGTGAGGAAATCGCCGCAAACATTGACGCATTGAAAGACGCGCTAAAACAGTACATGAGGGAAACAGGCGTTGACAGCTTGACGGGAACGGAACATAAAGCAAGTTATAAAGCGGTTGTTTCCTCCCGAATTGATACCACGGCACTACAAAAGGACGCGCCCGAAATAGCCGCGAAATATACCCGGACAACGGAAAGCCGCCGCTTTACATTCGCATAATATAGGAGGTTGAGAAAATGACGCTTATTTGTATCTTGCTTTTTCCGTTGGTGGTATTGGCTGAATTGCTAAAAATCAATAAATAACAGGCAAGCCCCGCTATTATTGGCGGGGCTTTTCCTATGCCCTATTATAGCCGCTGTAATGCGCTGTATGGGGTTTTATTGCGTTAGGGGTATAAGGATATACACCGCTTATATTATGCCCGTTGCGTAGCGTTCTGTTGCGTTGTGGGCGGTATGTCTTGCAAGCTGTACCCATGCGCGGCGCGTTCGGGAGTCCGTCAAGCCGCCCGGCGTTGCTGTCGTTTGGGTGTAGTTTATTGACAGGGGCGCGGGGCGCGTTCAATAGGGTTGTTTTTCGCACTTTTGGCGGTACTGTCACGGGCGCGAAATGCTATTGACAGCGGACGCGGGGCGGCTTGACGCTGTACCCCCGGAGGGGGAACGCGCCCCGCCGCCGTGCCGGGAGGGAGTACGGCGAGTAGCCGAAAATTTCAAAAAGAATAAAAAGGACTATAAATTATCTCTTTTGTATTGACATTCATCTTCTCTTGTGCTACACTAATCTCACAAACTAAAGGAGGACGCACTATGGTACGCAATAATATTGAACTCGATGTAAAGGTCAAATGTGTTGAACAGGGTGTGACACAACAGACCATTGCAGAAAAGATTGGGACTACGGGACAGTATGTCAACAGAATCGTCAAGAAGAAAGACGGGATTATGAACAAGACTTTCGTTGAAATCATGGAAGCTCTTGGGTACGACATCGAAATCACCTATATCCCAAAGGAAAAGTAAATCGGAGGTGAGTACATGAGGGTCGGTTATGTACGAGTCAGCACCGCAGAGCAAAATCCGGCGAGACAGGTGGAGCTTATGAAGTCCCTCGGTGTGGAGAAAGTCTTTCTCGACAAAATCAGTGGGAAGAATACGGACAGACCGCAGTTTAATGAAATGCTGTCGTTTCTCCGTGATGGCGATACTCTGTATGTGGAGTCATTCTCAAGGCTCTCCCGTAGCACCAAAGACCTGCTGAACACGGTGGGTGTCCTGTCTGCCCGTGGCGTTCAGCTTGTGTCGGACAAAGAGAAAGTGGACACCAACACCCCGCAAGGGCGGTTCATGCTGACGGTGTTTGCGGCGTTGTCGGAGTTGGAGCGGGAGAATATCCTTGAGCGTCAGCGCGAGGGCATTGAGATTGCCAAAGCGGCGGGAAAATACAAAGGGCGTAAGCCGATTGCCGTGACGGACAGATTTCTCGGTGCGGCTCGGAGTTGGCAGGAGGGTTCTCTCCCACTGAAAGACGCCATTGAGCAGTCGGGGCTGTCGGAGTCCACATTCTTTCGTAAGTGCAAACAGCAAGGGATAAGGAGGGTCGGTGTGTGAGAAAGCTGATTTTAGCATTGTGTATGGTCGTGATGGTATTCGCGTTAGTCGGTTGCGGTCAGAAAGAACCTGTCGCGGAAAAGACGGACGCTGAGAAGTTCGCAGAGGAAAACAGTATCTCGGTGGAACTGGCAGAGAACATTGAAAACGCCCTGTCGCAGACAGATGTTCCCTCCTCTCTGAATAAGCTCAATGATTGGGAACAGATTGAGGATTATGCGGACGGTCAACGGTACACGGGTTGGGTCTACTCCACCGCTCAAGATAAGTATTATTACATGGTGTTCTATGTAAGTGGTGATACCGTTGAGGGTATTCGAGACCAAAAGAACGGGCTTGAATATCTCTATCAAAATGAAAATTGACGATTACAAGAATTGGCGCATGATTGCGATTGAGGGTTTATCCTCGACCAGTCATGCGCTTTTCTTTTTGCAGGAGGTAAAAATGGAACAGCTACTTTCAAAAATTCTCGAAAAAATAAAAAAGGACGCTTACCTGTTTCGGACATGGGAAGACCTGCTCTATATGTGCAAGGAAGCTATGAAAACTGACATTTCGCTCGGCGTGAGGTATCTCAAGCTCCTCTCGGCTGAATGTGAGAGAGGTATCAGTGACCCGCTCACCTCGGAACAGGAGGTCAAGGAGCTATACGGATTGCACAAGCGGGTTCTCCTCGCCGCCGCGCCGTATGATTTTGACAGCTACCTGCTCTATGTGGAGTGGAACAGAGAACCGAAAAAGAAGTTTTACCCGCCGCGCCGCAAGGTACTGAAACAGGTGGTGGACGCGCTACAGGAACTTGCAGACGATAAACTTGACCTGCTTGCGGTCTCTCTCCCGCCCGGTAGCGGCAAGACCACTCTCGCTATCTTCTACCTCACTTGGCTCGGCGGGAAGATTCCCAACGAACCTATGTTGACAGGTTCTCACTCCAACTCGTTCGTGCGCGGTGTGTACGATGAGTGCTTGCGTATCTTTGACGCAAATGGTGATTACCTGTGGCACGATGTATTCCCCGATATACAGGTTTCTAACACGAACGCGAAAGATTGTCGTATCGACCTTGATAAGCGACAGCGTTTTGAAACATTGGAGTTTACCTCCATCGGCACGGGCAACGCGGGTCTATATCGTGCCGCCACCCTCCTCTATTGTGACGATTTGGTGTCGGGTATCGAGGTCGCGCTATCTAAGGAGCGGCTTGACAAGCTGTGGGAGACCTACACAACGGACTTGAGACAGCGTAAAATCGGAGACCACTGCAAGGAGCTTCATATTGCTACCCGATGGTCGGTACACGATGTTATTGGTCGATTGGAGCGGGAGTATGTAGACAGCGACAAGGCGAAATTCATTGTCGTACCTGCTATGGACGAAAACGATGAGTCCAATTTCGATTATGCTTATGGGGTCGGGTTCTCCACCCACTTCTACCGGGAACAGCGCAATATTATGGACGATGTTTCGTGGAGGGCATTGTATATGAACGAACCCATTGAGCGTGAGGGATTGGTCTACTCGCAGGACGAGCTACGTCGCTATTTCGAGCTTCCCAAAGAAGACCCGGACGCGATTATCGGTATCTGTGACACCAAAGACAAGGGTGCGGACTACGCATTTCTCCCTGTGGCGTATGTGTACGGGCAGGATTACTATATTGACGATTGCGTGTGTGACAACGGCTTGCCGAATGTTGTGGACGCTCGGCTGACGGAAATCCTTGTGCGCGATAAGGTCAAGTCCTGTCGCTTTGAGTCCAATTCCGCAGGTCGGCGCGTAGCTGAGAAGATACAGGAGGAAGTCCGAAAGAAAAACGGTATCACCCATATCACGACCAAGTTCACAACAGCGAACAAGGAAACGAAAATCATCGTCAACAGCGCATGGGTCAAGGAGCATTGTTTGTTCAAAGACGCTTCTCTCTATCAGCGGAAGTCTGACTATGGGAAAATGATGGATATGCTCTGCTCCTACACTGTCGCGGGTAAGAACAAGCACGATGATGTACCCGATGGAATGGCTATGCTTGCCGAATATGCACAGTCGTTGAGCGGTCAAAAAGTCGAGGTGTTCAAACGACCTTGGTAATTCACATTTTCCACATAGTTTTCCACATTTAATTCGCAAAAGAAGAACATGAACATTGACTTTTACGAATTGATATGCTATAATTGTAAGTGTAGAAATAGATTGTTTTGAGTGGCGCATGATTGCGCGGGAACGAAAGTTCTCGGCGGTCGTGCGCCATTTTACATTTTCAGAGAGGAGG
>ULTU01010436.1_pt1 | contig 36246 bp, 28 predicted proteins | sample 1957861 | NCBI WGS metagenome assembly ULTU01 (sample SAMEA4835742, study PRJEB28245) | human gut metagenome | biome: gut microbiome; material: fecal sample | place: Denmark | collected 2008
TGGGACTATTGCAAAATCTTCCGGAGGGGGAGAATCTCCCTTCTGAGCTTACGGAACTGGGTAAGGTAATTATTGAGACCGGAAAGAAAACCGGGGAGAAACTCGGACAAGACATCTCGGATGTCATTGACACTATCATTGATCACTTTATAGACTAAATCTTATGAATAAAGACGTTATCAAGTTTACAGCGAAAGCGTTTCTTGCGGTAGCAGCCGTTTTTACAGGTAAGAAACTTGGGGAAAATGCATTGAAGGATGCAAAACGCATCCCCAGTGGTAATCGAAATAGACAAAAGTAATTTGCCTATGCTACGAAGATTTGTCACTACGAAATGTCCTTATTGCGGCCATGTCTTCCAAGCCCCTGATATCGAGGACAATGCCACAGTATTGTCAATGCCGGTCAGGTGCCGGAATTGCGGCAATACTTTCAGGCCAAGTGAGATGTCATCTTCTTTTACGGATTCCGTTAAGAAGCTTCTTGAAATCTTTAAAAAAGCATGACATTTGACATTGACGCTAAACCCGAATCGCCCCGGCTTCCGCTTTTTGGCAGAGTCGGGGCGTATTTTTGTCTTACCTTGGCAGATTTAGTGTTTTTCACACAAATATAGTTTTTTCTTGAGTTTTCGGCAATCGATGGAATCAGGGCAATATTGCTTAGTACCTGTTTCTGGATGCGATTTACACCGTCATTGACATGACAGCACTTCATCTTCATTCGCGTCCATGTCACCGATGAAATGCCTTATGATCAATTCCGGATTCGATGCGAACTGGCACAGGTCCAGATATTCCCTGAAGTATTGATGGAACGGATTCCTGATCTCCGATTCTGCAAGAAGTTCTACGATTTTCTGGTGGATGGGTGCCCTCAGGGCGACGTACTCCTTCTCGGTGTATTTCCCTGCCTTGAAGTCCCGCTTAAGCTGTCCGCTTGTCTTTGAGACCATGGCGCATTCCTTTCTGGCTTCAAGAGTCCTTTCCCTTTCCTGCTCCAGGAATGATTCTCTGAAGGACTTGTAGCCCAGGGAGTGTGCCACGAGATCGTCTTTGCGCAATTTGACCATTGCGTAGTCGTAGTACAGTTCTGTCAATATCCTATAGACTATGGCTTTGACTTTGTTTTTATCCTTAAGCCAGTTGTTCCGGCTGAAGAATGACATGTGCAATGACCTGGCATAATCGTACTTGAGCGGAGAAATCATATGAACTTCAATGATTTCCTTTCCGATTTCGACTGTAGCCCTTACCTCGTCATCGCCGAAATTGAATCCCACCATATCTCCTGAAACAAGAGAATCATTTTCGTCGAGCCACTCGGAATTGTTTACCGCATTTTCGAATATTTCCAATGCCTTTACATCACGGGCATACCCATAGGGACCATCGATATACTTGAGTTTCATCTGAGTAATAGAGTTTGATAACATATACGGAGAAAGCAAAGGATTCTTTCATTGGAAATGATTTATTTGCTTTTATTATCGTATGGTTATGTAAGAATTCGGCTGTTTCGCGGTATATGTAATTGAAAACCAGAATTGATAAATGGATTTTATGTTGGAGAACGGTGATGTTTGTTCAAAAATGACTTCGCCGTTGATACTGTCCGACAACCTGCTGAAGTTGTGGAAGCAAGGTGCCGGATTATGGCATTCTGTTGAGCTATATTTGACGCAATGGAAAAGAAGGCAGTAAATGGAAATACAGGATATGCGGCTTTGCTGGGATTGGAGACGGAGCAGGTGAAACTGCTCTGTCTGGTGGCATATCTTGGGGACATTCCCGGGGACTATGTCCTGAAGCAGCTGTACGGAAGGAACTGTTCCAAAGCTAAGACTGATCTTGTCATATTGGAGCATTCCCAGTACGTACAGGATGGGAGAGTGTCTCCTCGGGTGTTTTTCAATGTGGTGGCTGTCGCGCTGGATAATTTCGACATTCCACGTTGGGTGGAGAAGACTTGCCAGTTCCGCACGGACACGGCATCATGGCTGTGGGAATTGGGAACTGCTCTTCATAGACAGGATGCCGCTGCTCTCCACAGATTCTCCAGACCGTCTTTCCTGAGGGCGGACCTTGGAGAATACCTTGGAGAGAGACTCCTTGATGCTGAAAATTACGGAAGCCTTTTTAGGCTGCTGACTGAGAAGGAAGTCCTGCAGTCCATACGACGGATGCTCCGAGTGCGCTTTGCTGAGGGGACATTGACAGAAGAAATCTGGAACAGGCTCGCAAGTTATGCAGACAGTTCCATGCATATAACGGACGAGGTGTATGACATGGTGTCGGCCTATCATCTGTTTCAGTTCGGGAACTGGCCGGAAGTCAGGAAATGCTATTATCCGACGATGTGGTCTCATGGGGCGGATGCCATCAAGGCACTTTATGAAGGACGTACGGATGATGCGTATGGCCTGTTCCAGGAATCCCTCCGGCTGCATGGCATGACGGCCGAATGTAAAGGGATGTTCTCTGATCCGCTGTTGGGATGGTTCTACGGTATCACGCTCTATCTTTGTACCGTGCGGCCATCCGTTGCAGGCAGCCGCAGGATAAAGGAATCGGTGGATCTGATGCGGAACCACCGTCATTACCTCTATTCTCCCATCATGGCACCGGTGCGGATCCTGTTTACCTACATCTCTAATGAGGAAGAGGTGTGTGCCAACCATGTTGAAGGAGAAGTGGCAAAACTGCTGGCCCAGCGCAGTACCGTCGAGACCAAGGCGTTCTGCTGCATTCTCCTTAACTTCTTCAAGTGCATTGACTTTGGCGGCATCAAGGACAAGTACAGCCTGTCGGTTCCTCCGTCGTCCGCAATACTGCAGAATGAACTGGCACCTTATCTGCCGATGTCTGCCGACAGGAAGGCCCTGCTGGAGCAATTTTTTGGCGGCTCCGGCATGACTGGAAGAATATACCGGAGGGATAAATGGGAGATAATATTCTCCGATATCAGGGAAAAAGCCGCAGAGAAAAAGAACCGTGCTGCTAAGAGGATCGTCTATTTCCTGGAAGGACTTCGACTGAAAGCGATCATTGGCCAAAATAAGCGGCCTGACGGCAGCTGGGATGGTGGAACGCTTTATCAGAGAAGTACTTTCATTGACCTGAAATATGAGGAGATGACTCCTACGGACATCAAGGTTGCAGCGGCGCTGCGGAAACTCGACGAAAGACGCATTGGCAATAAGCCTGAGGTGCCGGAGATTCTTCCGTTGCTTCTCGGCAGCGACAGGGTGTTCGTCGGGGAGTATTACAATCAGAACTTCACTCCGGCCACTGTGGAAGTGGAATCCCCTTGGCTGTCATTCCGTGCGGAGGGCATGGAAATCAGGATCGGATCTAATGTTTCCCTTCCGCAATCCGCAGGTGCATCCGTTCCGGAATCATTGGTGACCATTGATGAAGATGGTGTCTATCATGTCATTGTCATGAGCCCGGAACAGAGGGCGGTCATAGACAGGATGCTCAAGATGGGGTCGATTCCCTCGTCGGCACTTGCAGGGCTGCGACAGACACTTGAGAAACTGGACGGGATTGTAGAACTGCATACTGATCTTGCGGATCTCGGCAGGATAGAGGAGAAGGACGGCTCGCCGGTTCTGGCTGTCCGCGTCCGGCCTGTGGAAGATGATTATGAGATGACTGTCCAGGCGGTGCCGATTGTGGAAGGGCTGTCCAGGTTTTCACCGGGTGAAGGAGGAGAGAACGTATATGACACATTGGAAGGTCACACGGTGGCCGTCAGGAGAGACCTTTTCGGTGAGTATGAGAACTATGACGTTCTCCGGAAATTCTTCGAGGTGGAGCTTGGAATCCCTTATGAGGACTACAAGACGGCCAGATTCTCTGCTCCTGAGCACTTGCTTGCGCTGATGTCTTTTGTCCATGACAATCCGCAGTCATACTTTATGGAATGGCCGGAAGGCGAGATTCTGAAATTCTCGGAAATATCGGAGTCGAAGGACGTGGACATTTCCGTGTCCACAAACATGAACTGGTTCGAGGTTGAAGGGAGCGTCAAGGTGTCCGGCAAGAAAAGGACTCTGGAGGAAATTCTTGCAATGTGGTCGGACTCTGATATAGAGGGATACATCAAAGTAGGGGAGAAGGAATATGCCAAGATGTCCAAGACTCTACAGAAGCATCTCGCTGAGATTTCGGAGCTCGGCAAAACTGACAGGAAAGGACGCATCAGTATCCCTGCTATTCAGGTAGGTGCCTTGGCAAAGGTGCTGGGCGAAGACGGAGGTCTGCATGCGGAGATGGATGAAGGATTCAAGGACCTGCTCGCACGTATGGAGTCGGCTTACGAGTCCTCGCCGGTACTTCCGGAAGGTTTTGGCGCGACATTGCGTGATTACCAGATGCAGGGTTACCAGTGGATGGTGCGTCTTGACAGCTGGGGTGCCGGAGCCTGTCTTGCCGATGACATGGGCCTTGGGAAAACCGTACAGGCATTGGCATTTCTGCTTCATAAGAAAGATACGGGACCATCCCTTGTGGTTGCGCCCACATCCATTGTCCCCAACTGGGCTGCCGAAGCCGAGCGCTTCGCTCCTTCGCTGAATGTTACGCTCCTGAATGAGGTGCAGGACAGAAAAACTGCGATAGAGAGTGCTGTGGCCGGGGACCTGTTCCTGGTCAGTTATGGCGTAATGGTGACATCCATTGATTTGCTCAAGTCTGTCGGCTGGAACGTTGTGTGCCTTGACGAGGCCCATCAGATAAAGAATCGAACTACGCGGATGTCACAGGCTGCGATGTCTCTCCAGGCCGGAAGCCGGCTGATTCTTACGGGAACGCCGGTGCAGAATCATATGGGAGAACTCTGGAACCTGATGCAGTTCATCAATCCGGGGCTTTTAGGAGCTTGGGCCACTTTCCGGGACAAATACATCAACGGACCTGAAATGGATAATTACAAGAGGGAACTGCTCAAGGGGCTTACCCAGCCGTTCATTCTCCGTCGGACCAAGGAACAGGTGCTGGGAGACCTTCCGGACAAGGTGAGCTATCTGCATCCGGTCCACCTGAGTGTCAATGAGATGGCTGTGTATGAGGAGGCTCGAAAGAGGCTTGAACTCAAGTCCAAAAAAAAGAAAACCGCCAAGGAAAGGACACTTGCACGGGATATCAAGGTGGAGTTCTTTGCGGAGTTGACCCGTCTTCGCCTCATGGCCAATGCTATGGAGCTGGTGATTGCGGGATGGAAGGGAGGCTCTTCCAAGGTGGATGCCTTGAAAGACATCATGTCCACATTGATGGCGGGAGGAAACAACAATGTGATCATCTTTTCACAGTTCACTTCATTCCTGGACATCATAGGCAGGATGCTCACGAAGGAAGGGTACAATTACCTCTATCTGGATGGCAGCACTCCGCTTCAGGAACGTAAGATGCTTGTCACGAAGTTCCAGTCCGGCGTCTGCCCGATCTTCCTTGTGAGCCTGAAGGCAGGAGGACTGGGACTGAATCTTACTGCGGCGAACTATGTCATCATCGCCGACCCGTGGTGGAATCCGTCCATAGAGAAGCAGGCCGAGGACAGGGCCCACCGCCTGGGACAGGGACGTGCGGTGACGGTCATCAGGCTGGTTTCGCAGCATACCATTGAGGAGAAGATCCTGCGTCTGCATGAAACGAAGAAAGAGATTTCGGATGCCATCCTGGCGGGAACTGACCGCAGTTCGAAGTTGACAATGGATGATGTCCTGGATATGGTTTCACCGATTAAAAACATGATATGACAAATAATTTTAGAGACAGGATTATAAGCCTTTTGGATGCGATGAGTGCCGGGGCCTATGAACGTGACGAGGTCATTGGCCTCAGCCTGCTTGCGGCGCTCTCGGGCGAGAGCATCTTTCTGCTGGGTGTGCCGGGTGTCGGGAAAAGCATGGTGGCGCGGAGACTGAAAATGGCATTCCGCGATGCCCGCAGCTTTGAGTACCTGATGAGCCGTTTCAGCACACCGGATGAGATATTCGGTCCCGTTTCCATCAGTAAACTGAAGGACGGTGACACGTATGAGAGAGTGACTGATGGCTATTTGCCGACAGCGGATATCGTATTCCTGGATGAAATCTGGAAGGCCGGCCCGTCAATACAGAATTCGCTGCTGACTGCCATCAATGAGAAGATATTCCGCAACGGTGACAAGGATTTGAAACTGCCCCTGAAAGGTATCATCTCGGCATCGAATGAGCTTCCGGCTGAAGGGGAAGGACTTGAAGCACTTTGGGACCGTTTCCTTATCCGCTATATTGTGCGTCCCATAGGTGACCGGCTGAATTTCAGGGCTCTGCTGTCCGGAAGGAGTGCGGAACCGCGTGTGGATAGGGAGCTGGCATTCAGTGATGAAGAATACCAGTCGCTGATTTCCCGTTCAAGAGATATAGATGTTCCGGAGAGCATAATGGATTTTATCTATAACCTGAGGACACTGATTGTAAGACAGGCGCAGGAAAATGACTCGGATGAGCACGAGGTGCCGTATGTGTCGGACCGCCGGTGGAAGAAGATATTGGGAATCATGCGGATGTCCGCTCTCCTGAACGGGCGGTGTCAAGTGGATTACTCCGATTGTCTGCTGCTGGAACACATGATATGGGATCACGACAGCCAGATTCCCAAAGTCGGGAAGGACATATGTGAGGAACTTGCCAAGACCATTCTCAAGGATTCTATGACCTGGCCGGTCACAAGGCGTCAGACAAGTCCGTCAAGTCGCAGCGGTCAGGAAGAATTCTTCTCTCCGGACGGTGTCCATTATATCATTGATGCAGGAGGGGAGTCCCTCAGGATCAGAATTTCCGATTACAATAAGCTTACGCCGGAAGCTGTCCCGGGTCGCTTTGTAGGGAACGACCTGGTGGACCTTGCCGGTGCTTCGGGGGGATCGTTTATTATAAAGTCCCCGAGAAGCGGGGCGGTGGCCATCAATAATTATGTCTATCGGCTGCGGAAGAAAAATGCCGTGGCAGTTTCATGCGCTGATGCCTCCATGTCAAGTTCGGCCATTGGTGGCGCCGGTCTTATGCTCGCGGAGTTCCGTCGGCAGGTCGAAGACAATGTGTTCCTGGCGGACATCCAACACTATTCATTGATGACAAAGACATTGCAGAAGTATAATGGCGGAAGATAAGTTGATACGGTCAATGACATTGGCAGTGGCTGTCGCCAAATTCTCAGGCAGTGACATCTCGCAGTTTCTGCTGGATCGGGCCGAGGTGGAAGACAACCCTGTCCGCCGGACTGTCTTGAATGTGATGGCTGACAAACGCTTTCTGGATACGGCAAAGCCCGTCATGATGTGGCGGGAGGATGCGTCCAATGAACTGGAAGCGTTTGCGGACAGGCTCGAAAGTGAACGTGCGGCAAGGCGTCTGACGGAAGAAAGAATGAATAAACTGATAGAGGAATTCTTCGCTCTCTGGTTGGCGCTTATGGAAAGAAGGAGGCGGATATATGAGTCGTCGCAGAAGGCTAGAAAGAAGGCCAGAATGGATCTGGAGGGAAATCTGTCGACAAAAGTCAATATCCCGGAGGGCGATGGGGGCAATGATGAAGGGCGTAAAGAGGGAATGGGTCCAGATATGTCTGGACTTCAGGACTTCTTGGAAGAAAATGATGATGAAGATGACGATTTTATGGGCATTGGCGCCTGTGACCCGAAGATGGAGCAGCAGAGAAGGGAGAACATTTACCTTCGCAGCATCCCCGAATCCCTGAAGAAGCTCGCCTTGCTTATCGGCAGGGCAGGAGAGGACGTGACGGAAACAAGGGGAAGATTTTCAGTGGCGTCAAAGAGTGACATTGAAGGGATAACCGTCGGCAATAATCTTTCCGCGCTGCTCCCTTCTGAATTGGTCCTCTTGTCGGAGAAGGCCACCCAGGACGTCTTCTTCATGAATTTTGCCGAGAAACGGCTTCAGGTTTTTGCTTCTGCATCTCAAGCTTCGCGTCCGGACGTACATAAGGACGGGCCTGTCATCATCTGTGTGGATGAGAGTTCTTCCATGAGTGGCGAACCGTTGCAGGTGGCTATCCAGTTGGCCTATGCCGTGACCATTATAGCGAAACGGCGTCACAGGGATGTCCTGATCGTCGCCTACTCGGACTCCCACAAGATGATGCGTGTGGATTCGCTGGGAAATGACCGGAGCAAACTTCTCGAGTTCCTTTCCGATGTCTCTATGGGAGGAAATGACGAAAATGCCATGTTCGAGTGGCTTTTTCTGGATATAATGCCGAGGGAGAAGAAGTTCGACACGGCGGATATCCTCTGTATCTCGGATTTCGGATGGGGCCAGATTGACGATTCGGTGAAAGGTCTGATAGATGAGCAGAAGGCTTCCGGAATGAAATTCTATGGATTGAACATCGGCGGAGCTTTCGGAGGGTGGAGCGATTTGGATGATTTCGGTTTGTTGAGCGCGAATGATGTCTGCGACAGCCTCTGGGAATACAGTGACGGTGAGTGTCGGGAAGTGCTCAACGATTTCTCAATAAATTGATTGGAAAAAAGAATTCCCCCAACCACCATAGAAAGTGAGAAATCGTGGGGGCACCTCAAGCTTCTTTCCAAGAACTGGCTAATTTGGGATCATAACGCTTGCGGATTTCAGGCATTTCTCTCTTTGCACAGTCAGGGCGCATTATAAAGTATTCCAGCAGGTCCGTCGTCTTTTCTACGTTCTCGAGGCTAAGAGGAATATCGAAGAAATACTCGGAAGTAATATGGACAGTCAAGATGTTCTCGTCCATAACTGTTTCCAATATATAAGGAATTTGCCTCTTGCCCAGCTCCTTGCTGACAATCAGACTTAAGGACGGATACTCAATCAGCGCTATGTCTCTGCGCTTGCGACAGACAAAGTATTGCTGCTGAATCTTTTCAGTTGCAATGATTTCAGCTTCATTGAGTTCCTCGAGATAAGCTTCCTTAAGGCTGTCGCTCAACTTTCTTTTGCCGTGTAGTTTGGGCTTTAGATACTCGGAACGGATATATGAAACAGTCTGCTGTATAATCTGATTTATATCACCGATATTGCAAGCGGCATAACGAATGCGGGACGCGACACAATATACGGCATCTGACAGTAGCTGCTCGAGAAGTTTGGTCATCATTTCTTCCTCCAGACAATGTAATTCTCGTATTTCTGGCTGTCGCTATGCTTTTGCGAGAACGGTATGAAGAGGCCCTGCCCGTCGCGGCAGAATCCGTAAGAGAGTTCTGAACCGACATGATCCGCACCCAGTGTGATACGTACAAGGATCATCGGATCTAAAATCCTATTTTCTTCACATTGGCCTTGGCGCCGATTATTTCGTCGTCGCAGAAAGACTTTATGTCCTCGAAGTTCGGTTCAATGCCATCTATGATGCTCTGAATCATCTTCTTGCGGCATATGTTCTCGATATTTCCTCCGGTGAACGCCTCATACTCTTCCGCGAGTTCGAGTGCCTGTGCATCGGAGAGCTCGGGAAGCATTGACTTCCAGATTTTCTTTTTGCAGGCTGCGGATGGCCTGGAGAATTCGATTTTGTAGAGGAATCTCCTCATGAATGCCTTGTCCAGAGAACCTGTGAGGTTGGTGGTGGCGATGAGTATGCCCTCGAGGTCCTCCATTCCCTGGAGGATAATGTTCTGCAGACTGCCTTCCATCTTGTCCACGGCATCGGTAGCCCCTTCCTTGCGTACGCCGAAGATGGCATCCGCTTCATTGAAAAGGAGAATCTTAGGCCGCCCGTCCTCGTTCACGCTGCGCTTGTAGTCGTCGAAAAGTGCCTTGATGTTCTTCTCGGTTTCACCCACATAGCAGTTCTTGATCTTGCTCACGTCCGCGATGATGATGTCTCGTCCGGTTCTGCGTGCGAGCTCATATACACAGGACGTCTTTCCCGTGCCGGGGGCGCCATGCATCAGCACAGTGAGCCCGGTACGGAGATTCTTTTTCTTAAGTGCTTCGCATACGGACTTGTAGCCTTCTTCCGTAAGCATCCTTTCTAGCGTCGCGACCTGGTCCGCCTCGTGCTTCTCGTAGAAAAGCTCCTTCGGGGCAATGCTCTTGCACTCGATAGTTCCGGCTATCTGCTGCTTGCGGCCGGTAAACGTGCCCGCATCGGCAAAGATTCTGCGTTTTATGTCATCGGATATGTGGATTTCATCCTTGCTCTTGATCCCGCTGTCGGATGTGTATTCGACAATGCCTTTTTTCATCAGTCCAAGTTCCTCTCTTGCCGCGTTAAATTTGATCAAGTCATAGCTGTCTTCCTGGCTGAAGAGCTCGGCTACCTGCGACCACATGATCTTGTCGTCATCATCACTGTAGAATAAGTTGCTGAGTCCGTAGAACAGCTGTCGCTCTATATTTTTGTAGGACATTATCTTGAGCTCCTTGCATGCCTTTGAGTAGGCTGTGTCCGGGTTGTCCATGACAAGTTTGTCGAGCTCGGCTATAGCGTCCTCGTCATCGAGAATATCACTGCTGATATCACTGAAGATATCATTGAACCGGCGCATCATTGTTATGGTGTTCAGTCCTGTAGTCGCAGGTTTATGATATGGCGTGTTCTTGGCCAGTGCATTGATGACGGGCTTGGGAACTGAGATGTTTTTATCCTTGTCTATTTTGATGAAGCCTTTTTTCTTGAGGTCTTCAATGTCTTCATTGAACGAGATCAGTTGTATGTAGCTGATGCCTATCTCATTGGCAATGTCTGACAAGTCAAACCGGTATCTGCAGCATTTCTCTATCATTGCGGCAAAAATTATGCACTGGATATGGCTGAGCCCAAGGATTTCGCCTACCGGTTCAGTCAATTTCGTGAGTTTTCCCGCCAGTTCGACCAAAGAGATCTCCTGGTCATCCTGATGTTTCCTCTCCTTTCCCCTCATTGTTTTCCTTGTCGAGTTTATGATTTTATTGAGATTTCCGAGCAATGTCACTGTCTGTGTGTTGTTCTCGCTGCTATTTACTGATATTGGTACCATGATTCGTGTAGTTTTTCATTTGCAAATTAAACTCATTCCACTGCCATTTCTCGGCAGTGGAAAGTTCTTCTGTTAGGTTAAGATGCTCCAGCCTTGTTATGCGACAAGATGTTTGGCGACTGCCTTCTTGGCTCTGGACAGTCTGACATAGATGTTGCGGATGCTCATTCCCAAGAACTCAGCGATTTCCTTTGCGGAGTATCCGTCGCGGTCCATAGTGAAGATGATGCGGTCCTCCTCGCTGCGCGAATTCACGAAATTGTCAATCCTGTGTGACGTCTCCCAGGCAACTACCTCGTCCTCAGCTGTAACCCAGTTCGTGAATGCAGGCATCTCGACTTCTTCATCATCTTCTGTGTAATTGGTGATACTGCAGGTGTCGTGATGTGAAGAGAGTCTGTTGCATGTCATCTGCCAGGCTAAGCGGTTTACCCAAGTGTGGAAAGTAGTGTTTTTCTCGGGATTGAAGGTCTCTAACGCTTTGGCGATGGCGTCGCTTACAATATCCGCCATCTCATTATGGTCGAGCCATGCGTAACCAGTTGCATTGTAGTGACTTATGGCTGAAGATACAATGCGGAAGGCGTCAGAACGAAGGCGAGCGTGCTCTGTACGCTCGAGATTGGAAGCGAATTCTGTCATGATATTTATATAGTGATTGTTTGTCTTTTTGAGGGTGCTGCAAAAATATAATAAAAATTAGGCAGAAAAAAGGACCTATGAAACTTTGACGCTCAAAAACATTGACAATAAGCGTCTTTTATTTATATTTGTAAACCTATTGTTTACAGATACAGATATGCCGGCAAACAAGAATGCAACACTGAGGTATCGTGCCATTGACAACCTCCTTTGCTCCGAAGAGTGGAGCACGATTGAAGATATGATTTCCGTCTGCGAAAAGACCATTTCGGAGGAAAACGGTCGGCAGGTGACCGTTTCCCGCGTTACCATATACAAGGATATCGGCTTTCTCTCCAGACTGGATGGCGTGAAGATCGACAAACGGTCCGGCAGGCCGGTCAGGTATCGCTATGCGCGTGATTCCAAGACATTCAATGGCACATTGGTCCCGAGTCAGAGTTATGCGGACTTGGAGTACACGCTGGAGTTCTTGGAGTCCATCAGCGGGCTTGTAAGCGTGGATGCAGTGGTGAAGAAACTGAAACGTCAGCTGGAGGGAAGAGGAAAGCTGATGCAGCAGCTCATCAGTTTTGAGAGCAATCCCCGTCTGCGCAACAGGAATCTGCTTTGGAGTCTGTACCGCCATATCCGTGAAGGGCATCCGCTAAGCCTCAAGTACAATGCCGCTTACATGGAGGTCAAGGACATTGACTTTCAGCCCTGGTATCTGAAACAGTATCTCAACAGGTGGTTTCTTATGGGATGGGCATACAGAATTGCTGACAACAATGGTGTCAGGGATGAGCCCGGGCTGAGGAATCTTGCCATTGACCGAATAGAAATTCCGTCGGATGGTGTGCTCAAGATAGATGTCGACAGGTTGCGGTCCGGTAATCTGAAGCTGAACAGGCCGGATAAGGAATGGTATGTGGATTTCGAAAATTACTTTTCAGATATAATAGGTGTCTCACGGTACAATGAGGAGCCGGTGGAGGTGATTCTGAAGGCGGATCTCAATGATATGAAGTCCAAGTACGACTGGTATCGCATGAATACCAAGCCGGTACATACCAGCCAAAAGGTGTGGATCGAGGACGGCACGGGGTATGTAAGTCTGACCGTCAGGCCGAACAATGAGCTGTACAGTGTTCTGATGACCTACGCCAATCTGGAAGTCATCTCCCCGCAGCCTGTCCGCGATGAGATGAAGCGCCGTATCGAGCATCTTCTCTCACACTACAGGTAATGCCTCGTCTTTTCGGTCTATATTCCTCTTCTCATCAGTCGTGTACGTCCAGTACACTCCATCTTCGAAAAGAAATCTATCCTCGAAAATCCTTCACAAATCTTTACCAACTTATTTTTTCATGCTTACTAAAAGGAAATATTTTCAATAATAATTGACGTTGTCGGATTTTAGTAGTACCTTCGCATTGTCAGTGAGTACGGGTTTGTTGATATGTGCACAACGAAACTTGACAAAAGTTCTGGCATTAAAGTCCCGGTAAGATTCTTATCGGGACTTTTTTAAAATGATATGCAGATATGCTTGAATACAGTATCTTTGTTAAAATGATAGAGGCTGTTGTCGAGTATGTTGTTTAAATTATTGATATAGTTATATTGATATAGTTATGAGGAACTTTGATTACATGACTCCGACTCGCCTGATTTTCGGCGAGAATGTTATTTCGAAACTCCCTGAGGTGATGGGCGCAATCGGAAAGAGAGTATTGCTGACATATGGCGGTGGCAGCATCAAGAAGATCGGTCTCTACGACAGCGTGAAGGAACTGCTGAAGGACTTCGAGATTGTCGAACTCCCTGGCATTCAGCCCAATCCGAAGTATGATCCAAGCGTACTCGACGGTGTGCGTCTCTGCAAGAAACACGATATCGATGTGATCTTGTCGGTGGGCGGCGGCAGTGTTCTGGACTGCTCCAAAGCCATTGCAGCTGGTGCTTGCTATGACGGAGATCCTTGGGATCTTATTTCCTATAAAGTTAAGGCGAAGAAAGCTCTTCCTATCGTTGACATCATTACGTTAGCCGCTACCGGCAGTGAATATGACTGCGGCGGAGTAATCTCTCGAACGGAAACTAATGACAAAATCGGTTATATCGATCCGTTGCTCTTTCCGGTCTGCTCATTTCTGGACCCCCGCTACACGTTCACCGTATCGAAGAAACAGACTGCGGCAGGTTGTGCTGATGCAATGAATCATATCATGGAACAGTATTTCTGCGAAGACACGACATTGCTTAATGACGGATTCTGCGAGGCCGGCTTGAAGAGCCTGATGGTCAATGCCAGGAAGTGTCTTGAGAATCCTGAGGACTATACCGCCCGTGCCGAGATGATGTTCGCCTGCACCCTCGGCTGCAATGGCATCTATGCCCTTGGAAACAGCGAATCTGGCTGGCCTATGCATGCCATTGAGCATGCCCTGAGCGCCTACTACGACATCACCCACGGCGAGGGCCTGGCCATCATAACACCACGCTGGATGCGTCATATCCTATCTGACCGCACACTGCCTCGCTTTGTGAAATACGGTGTCAATGTTTTCGGCATTGATCCGTCGCTGCCTGAGCACGAGATAGCTGAAAAAGCCATTGACGCGACTTATGCTTTCTTTGAGTCAATCGGTATCCCGATGCATCTGCGGGAGGTCGGCATCGGCGAGGAACGCCTCGACGAGATGTCTCACCATATCGCCGTGAATGAGGGACTGGAAAACGCATGGGTTCCACTCTTGGAGAAAGACATTAAGGAGATCCTTGTCGCGTCGTTGTAAGGCAAATGCATTACCTTTGTTCAAAATAAAATGATTATGTCAAAGGTTGATAAATATGTGGCGCTGATTCCGCGGATCCAGTCAGTCCTTTCAGGGGAGACTGATGAGATTGCAAGGATGTCCAACATGGCAGCTTTGCTTCACTTTGAATTCGGCTTCTGGTGGACAGGGTTCTATCGCGTCGTTTCGGCTGATGAACTGGTGCTCGGGCCATTCCAGGGACCTGTAGCCTGCACCAGGATAAAGAAGGGCAGGGGAGTCTGCGGCACTTCATGGAGCGAGGATCGTACACTTGTCGTCCCTGATGTCGAGCAGTTTCCCGGGCACATTGCGTGTTCAAGCGAAAGCCGGAGCGAGATAGTCGTACCATGCCGGAAATGCGGTCAGATTGTCGCTGTGCTTGACATTGACAGTAAGGAACTTGCAGCATTCGACGAAGTGGACAAGGAGTATCTTGAACAGATAGTGTCAATGCTGTATGGCGAAGAATGTCATATGGAATAGCAGTGATTTTTCAGATGAAACTATAAGTTATTTCAATGAAAGCAGAACTTTTGTCCAAAACGGCGTTTGCCGATACCAAACCTCACTATAAACTTCTTGACGGTCTTAGAGGGGTTGCTGCCTTACTTGTCGTCTGGTATCATGTCCATGAAGGATTTGCATTTGCGGGCGGCGGTATGATTACAGGCATTAATCATGGCTATCTTGCAGTGGATTTCTTCTTCATCCTATCGGGATTCGTTATCTCGTATGCATATGATGACAGATGGACTAAGGGCTTCAGTCTCAAAGACTTTTTAAAGCGAAGAATCATTAGGCTTCATCCTATGGTCATAATGGGAGCCGTAATAGGAGCCACCACATTCATGCTGCAAGGTTCAGTTCAATGGGATGGAACTCATATTGCGACTTCAGCTGTAATGTTGGCCTTGCTGTGTGCCATGTTCATGATTCCAGCCACTCCAGGATGCTGCTATGAAGTACGTGGCAATGGAGAAATGTTCCCTCTGAACGGGCCAAGTTGGTCGCTTTTCTTTGAATACATTGGGAATATTCTATATGCATTGATAATCAGGAGGCTGTCAAAAGTTGCATTGACTTTATTGGTGATAGCTCTCGGTATTCTTCATACAGGTTTTGCGGTTTTGGACATTTCCGGATACGGTAGCATAGGAGTCGGCTGGACCATTGATACAATGAATTTCTTTGGAGGACTGCTGCGAATGCTGTTTCCGTTTACTGCCGGTATGCTTGTCGCAAGAAATTTCCGTGCGATAAACGTCCGAGGCGCGTTCTGGCTGAGCTCAGCCGTTCTATTAGCCCTGTTCTGCGTTCCGTACCTGCCCCAAACTTTTAAAGTCAATGATACTTTGGCATTGACCTTAAACGGGGCGTTCGAGTCATTCTGCATCGTCATTGTCTTTCCGCTTCTTGTATGGCTCGGCGCATCAGGACGCGCATCTAATGGAGTGTCTGACAAGGTTTGCGGTTTTCTCGGTGATATATCATATCCGCTATATGTCATCCATTATCCTTTCATGTATCTTTTTTATTCGTGGCTGATAAAAACGGAACAGTACACATTGATGGAGACTTGGTCAGTTGTTCTCGTTCTCTATGCGAGTTGTGTTTTAGTGGCGTTTATCTGCTTGAGATTATACGACATCCCAGTGCGTAACTGGTTAAGACGACGCATGGGATAGATAATTGTTTCCTGCGGGTACGATTGACTATGCTTCATTAACTGAGGCAATCGGGGAAATCATCAGGTAGGTCTTCGTCTTTTGTTTTCATTGCTTTTTCTTGGTGTCGGGCAGAAATCCGGCCACGACGCCGAGAAGTGGCAGATATGCGCTGGCATTGAAAATGAACCAGATGCTTGTCTTGTCCGCAAGCCATCCGAAGAATGCCGAACCGATGCCGCCCAGACCGAACATGAGACCGAAGAAAACGCCGGAAATCATCCCTATCCTGTCTGGCATCAGGTCTGTTGCATATACGACAATCGATGAGAATGCTGATGAAATTACCAGACCTATGATGACTGACAGAACTATGGTCCAGAAACAGTTTACATGGGGCAGCAGCAGGGCAAAAGGCGCTGCCCCCAAGATGGAGCCCCATATTATGTATTTCCTTCCGTACTTGTCCCCTAAAAGTCCTCCGCCTACGGTGCCGAGCGCTGATGCTGCCAGGAACGCGAAAAGGCATAGTTGGGAATTCTGCACTGTCATCGTAAACTTGTCCATCAGGAAGAATGTGAAGTAGCTTGTCATGCAGGACAGGTAAAAGTATTTGGAAAAGATCAATGTCACCAGAATGAGCATTGCCGTATGAACCTGACGGCGTGGAATATCATTGCGGATATCTGCATTGATCTCAGGATGGTCAGTATGGGTGGCAATCCTTTCCTTGTACCACGATGCGACGTACAGCAGGATTACCGCAGCCAGAATTGCTATCAATGCGAACCACCGGATGGAACTCTGTCCGAATGGCAGAACTATGAGCGCTGCCAGAAGCGGTCCGAGCGCATTTCCTCCGTTGCCTCCTACCTGGAATATCGACTGCGCCAGGCTTTTCTTTCCTCCAGATGCCATCTGTGCCACTCTGGAAGCCTCCGGATGAAATATTGACGACCCCATTCCGATTATTCCCACTGCAATCAGAATTGTCAGGAATGTGCTGGCTCCGGAGAGCATGAGCAGGCCTGTCAATGTAAAGCACATGCCGATGGAAAGGGCGTAAGGTGCAGGTCTCCTGTCAGCGTAATAACCTGTGAATGGCTGAAGTATGGACGATGTCATCTGGAAAACAAGCGTCATAATGCCTATCTGTGCAAACGAGAATCCATATGTGTCCTTTATCAGCGGGTAAATGGACGGAATCACTGACTGAATCATATCATTCAGAAAATGCCCGATGCCACAAGTAATCAGTATGGAATAAGCAGTGCCGTTATTGGAAATATTTCCGGCTTGCCTGCTTTTCAAATTGACATTCATTGTCTGTTGTCTTGACATAAAACACAAGGTCTTCAGAAAGTGCCGCAAAGGTACTAAACAAATCTGCATTGGCAGCTATTTGTCCAAATTTTGTTGTAAGATAAAGCAGTATATGGGGGTATATTTAAGTATAGTTAATTTTGGAATGAATATGAAAAATATCTACTACAGCAATACTAGTTATATCAAGGCCAAGACGTCAGCAATCAGGAATGAGAGATTGGACTTTATGGAAGGAAAGAAACTGGGCGATCTTTCCATTCGCATAGAAGACAATGCTACAGTCCGCAAAGTGAGACGTATCGTAGAAAAACGAGTAAGCTAGAATTATTATAGCAAAAATCCCGACATCAAGCGGAGTGCAAAATATGCCACGCGGCATCACATGAGCAATATCCTCAAGAATATATACGGCACGGTCACTTCAATTTTATATCTGTTTCCGGTTCACGCGTAACTCATATCTCCTCCGAGCTTTTTTCGCTTCGACACTAAACAGTATATTATCCATCTTCAGGAACATCAGGTACATGTCACCTCTCAAGCGTGAAGAACGACTTGCCCCCAGCTTCGGCCTCATGCTATTCCTTATCAGACAGAAGTTCTCTGCCATCTCACGGAGAGGAAGCTACTTCTTTATCCTGCCCAACTAGCTCTTCTCTAACGCCGATCTGTAGAGGTTATAAAAATTGAACTCAGGAAACGCAATGTTTGGCGCTATTTCAGAAGAATCTCGTACTTTTGACATGCAGATTAATTTTGCGATTTCCCCAATTTCTCAATTCCGTCGGTGGTTGGGGTAATTCTTTTCCTTTTTTCAAAGTTACGGAATTCCTATCGCTTTATCAATCAACTTATTGCGTAATTATTGGGTTTTTCACAGCAGTCCCTAATTAATAAATTGTCTGTAATTTTGAGTACTGAAAGGACACAAGGGAGAAAGGGAAAATGGACTGTCCGTCCCTTTTCCCGTAACCCGGAAAGTAACCCTTTCCGAAAAGAAAAAAGTTTGCGCGCAAAAAGAAAAGTTCCCAGCGGACCATCGCGGCCGGCGGGGGCTCGAAACAATGGAAAGCCAAACTTTCCTTTCTCAAAAGCAAGTTACTTCAAAAGCGGCGGACCGGCTTAACTTCGCAGCCGGAATTCTCGCCTGGGGCTGGGAATCGCCCCTGAAGGGGAAGAATTTCCGGATGCCTGATGTAGCCGGGGCAAAGCGACGGCAACGGTATGTCCGCAAAAAAATACGAGCCGGAGGTCTAGAGATTTTTCTATGGGATGCGCTGCACCGTTAACGGCGGCGACGTGGTAAGGATGCAGGTTCTGTCAAAATCTTAGCATCCAAACGAATCAAAATAATGACAGAATAAGAAAAGTGCTCAGCGGTGAAATTAATGCGATTTGACCAGCTTATTATTCATCCCGAAACGTATAAAAGTGGCGAATTTGCTAATAAAGTGATTGCCATTAGGATTTTTAACAATGAAAAGCTTCCTAAAACGAGTATAAATATGTATATTTGAACCAAAGAACAAAAAAATCCATTTATGGACAAAAACATTAATAGAATAAAGGCTGTTCTTGCCGATAAAAGTAAATCTAACAAGTGGTTAAGTGAGCAGTTGGGCGTAGCCCCAACTACCGTTTCTAAGTGGTGTACTAATAGTACCCAACCACCAATAGAAACGTTTATTAAAATAGCTATGCTTCTTGAAGTAGATATTAATGAGTTGATTAGGTATAATCAGTATTGCATGAATCAAAGCGAAAAGGATAGCGTTTGAAAGTATATTGATTAACAATTCGTGATTCATCACCTTTTGTGCTTCTGGGCGTGTTCGCGTCTTGGTTCTAAAGGAGAATGTGATTGTTAAACTGAGAATTAACGTTAACAGATGGATGGCTATTGATTCAAATCCATTCTTTTATAAAAAGCTGATAATGTCAAAGAAAAACAAAATAAATCCAGACGAGTTAATAGCAAGTCTCCATGAAAATCATAGGAGAACGTATATTAGTCTATTCAGTAGTGCAGGTGTTGGTTGCTATGGATTCAAAGAAAATGGTTACGAGTGTATAGCAACTTGCGAACTCTTAAATGAAAGACTGAATGTACAAAGGGCAAATAATAAATGTAAACTTGATACGGGATACATTTGTGGGGATATTAGACTAGCTGAAACAAAGGGTAAGCTGTTTGATGAAATACATAAGTGGCAAACTGAATTATGCGTTTCCGATATTGATGTTGTTTTCGCGACTCCTCCATGCCAAGGAATGTCGACTGCAAACTGTAAAAAAAATGATAATGAACAGGTTCGCAACTCTCTTGTTGTTGAAGCGATTAAGATAATTAGTGATGTGCGTCCAAAGGTGTTTATCTTTGAAAATGTGCGTTCTTTCATGAAAACAATTTGTACAGACATATCTGGAGAAAATATGTCTATTCAGAGCAGTATTTACAAGAATTTATCTGATAGATATTATATCCATCACAAAGTCCTAAATTTTAAGGATTACGGTGTTCCTTCGAGCAGGCCTAGAACTATTGTTGTAGGAACTCGAAAGGATTTGAAAAATATCTCTCCGCTTAATATATTTCCATGTCGTGAATCCGAAATTACTTTGCGGCAAGCCATCGGAAATCTTGCATCTTTGGGATATGCAGAAAGGGACAAAAAGGATCCTTTCCATTTTTCTCGTATATATGATGCGTATATGGAGCCATGGATTGCAAATCTTGCCGAAGGTCAAAGTGCTTTTGACAACCCAGATGAGCTTAAACCATATAAAATCGACAAGGATGGCAGAAAGATAGTTTTGAAAGGGGCTGAAATGGGTAATAAGTTTCGCCGTTTAAAGTGGGATTCCCCTTGTTCATGTATTGCAACTAGAAACGATCAGCTTGCTAGTAATGACACGATTCATCCAAAGGATAATCGCGTGTTGAGTATTAGGGAGTTGATGAAGCTTATGACTATTCCTGACAGCTTCAAATGGACATTGGAAGATGACGAACTGACTGTGGCTAATTCTGAGCGATATCTAATTAATAATGAACTAAATATTAGACGCTGTATAGGTGAAGCTGTTCCAACACATATCATTGAGACATTGTCTAAAAATGTAAAGATAATGTTGGAGTTTGAAGAGTTTGTGGAATCCTTTAAGGATGAGTATTTGAATTATTACTTGGCTGATGATCAGATTCGTAGTAATTTTTATATTGACACGTTTCTTAAAGAACAGGCAACAGCAAACGCTAAGGAGTCTGGCTCATTTTATACTCCACAGTGTGTCGTCTTTGATGCTATTAAAGATTTGGAAATAAAAGCAGAAAAGAATGTGCACATCCTTGAACCTTCAGTAGGTCTCGGGGCTTTTATCCCACAATTGGCTGCTCTTTTTTCCGAGAAAGAATCAGTAGTAATTGATGCTGTGGAAATTGATAAAGATACGATATTATCGTTACAAGAATCGATACGAAAAATAAACTTAGGCTGTAATGTGGAAATTAACTATTTCTGTTCAGATTTCTTGGAATTTGAGATGTCTGAAAAATATGATGCAATAGTTACCAATCCACCGTATACAAATTCCAAGAAAAAATATCCTGACGTCAGCAAGGGCCTAAAAGTCAAGAACCTGTTTGGCTTGTTTTTACTCAAGTTGTACGACCATTCAGACAATATCATCTGCGTAATTCCCAAGAATTTTGTGATGGCAGATGAATTTGAACCTGTTAGAAAACTGTATGAGAGTTACTCCTTAGTAAGCATTTGCGACTTTGGCGTGAAATTCTTCAAGAAGGTGTTTGTTGAGATTCTTTCCCTTCATTTCTCAAAAAAGTATAAGGGTAGTCTAATAGTACGAGACTATATAAATGACGAGATTTTCATCCACCCTCAAAAGTACATCTTTCACACACATGTATGGCTCTTATACAGAAATAATTTTTTTGATAAGTTTATTGAAGCCATGCAATTAGATGTGTTCACTTCTTTTAGAGATAGGCAAATAACTAATCCAATGCTTAGTGAAACTGGTGCTATTAGAGTTCTCCGTTCGAAAAACATACAGGATGATGGAACGATAATCAGTAAGCCAGGTTACGATAAGTATATCGATAGCGTGAATGATTTTCAGGTGGGTAAATACTTGAATAAGAAGCCGATTATTATGGTCAACTTTACGTATAACACTAGAGCTACCATATTACCTGACGGAATGATTCCCAATGGCAGTATTGCAATTCTAACTCCAAAAGTACCTGTACCGATAAATGTTCTATCTTTCTATTCGTCACCGGAGTTTAGACGATATTATGAGATAGTTAAAAGTCGCTCACGATTCACGCTTAATATTGACGAAAGTTCATTGTATTACATAGGCATAAGATTATGATTAATGAGGAAATTATAAATCGCATGATTTCCAAATTCAGTACATTGAGTTTGGCAAATCAACCAAATGGAAAAGGAAAATTCTTTGCGGATAAGAGCTATGCTTTTGACACGCTCTTTTTCTGCTCTAGATTTATATCTCGTTTTCGTTTTGGAAACCTGTATTATAAACTAGACAACCAGGATAAGTCGAACATGTATATTGAAGACTTATTCTGTTTGGGGCATGATTCTACCCAAACGCAGAACTACATGACAGAATCAGTTGCTTTGTTATGTTTTGCAAAGGTACTTGATCCACTAGAAGGGAAGCAAGGTGTTTATAGTATCATTGATGATGATATTTTGGATTTTGTTAGTAGTAGCTTTGAGAATGCCTATATATTCCAATATATCCTTGCATATCAAGTCTTTCATAACGAAAGACTTTGGGAATTATACATGAGATTCTGCAAAGCAAATACTACTAAAGAAAAGCAAGAAATATATAATATTTATCGTCCTCTATATGCGGAGAAAGATGCTAGAGTACGAGACCTGAAAAAAGGACATGCTTTTTTTACACCCAAATTTCCGATGGTAATAATGAATTTCATCAATAAGCAAAACATGTGCACTCGTGAAGCAAATGTTAAAGATGAAATTGTAAAAATTGGAGATATTTCACTGAATCAAGAAGGAAAACGAGCTGGAAACGCTGTGAATGCACTACTTCCTAAAAAGAACTCATATCTAGATGATTTTTCGTTATCATATGTAGTAGAGTCACTTCGTCCATATCTAGTACATGAGTACCCTAAATATGAAACCATAGAATATTCAGATTCATTTTCTATTGATGTTGCTGATGTCAAACTTGATATGCTTGATGCGGACAATAGCACATCAGAGAGAAGAAGAAAGATGCAGGATGGTAAATATAAAATATCTGGCGGTCTAAAGGTTCGAACCGTGCAGGGTGAATTTAGAGACGGACTATTTAAAACAATCCCAAGCAGATGTCCTGTTTGTGGTTTCGAGTATAAAAACTTTTTAATAGCTAGTCACATTAAACCATATGCTAAATTTGAAGATACATATGATGCAATGAATCCAAATAATGGGCTACTCATGTGCCCAATTTGCGACAAACTTTTTGAGTCAGCAAACTACATGACAATTGATTATAGAAATGGTAATGTGATTTATGACGAAAGCCTTGATAAAGAAAAAGATTTCAAGTATCTTCATGGTAAGATCTTACCGATAAATTATTATGACTGTGAGAGAAAGCATTATCTCAAATGGCATAATGAAGAATATAAGCGTAAACATCCTGAGGCACAATAAATTAATATGCAAGAGTCTACATATAATTTCGAAGATAATCTAAAGAATGTCGTCTATACGTCCGATAAACTCGTGAATAATATGCTCCAATCTGTTCAGGATGAAATTGAACGTATTGATTCAAGAGTATTGGAGCCTTCTTGTGGTGACGGTAATTTTCTTGATGCAATACTCAGAAAGAAACTATTCAGTGTATGCAAAAAATACGGCCATTCCAGGGTGGATTTTGAGTTTTATATTTTGCGAGCACTAATGAGTTTATATGGAGTCGAGATTGATAATTCAGTAGTTATCCTATGTAAGCAACGTTTGGAGCTTAGTGTTAAACAGTTTTATCTGAAATATTATACAGAAAAACAATGGATCGTTCTTTTGCCTCTTGTACGGTATATTTTAGATACAAACATTTTATGTGGAGACTCGCTTTCTTTAACAAGTCCTATCGATGGATCACCAGTTGTATTAGCTGAATGGTCTTTTTTGGGATCATATAAAGTTAAAAGACGAGATTTCGTTTATGAGCAATTAATTGATGTATCTGAATCTGCTGAGAAGGTACTATCCGATAGACATATTGAAGGCTTTATTCCAAAGCCCGTGAAAGATTATCCACTAGTTAAGATTTTCAATATAAGAAATTATGCCAAAATATAACCCTGATATATTGACGTGTTTGGCAAACTTGAGTAATGATGAAGTCTTTACTCCTCCGATTCTTGCAAATAAAATGCTGGATCTTCTACCAGATTCTGTATGGTCGGACCCGAATCTAAAATTTCTAGATTGCTCGACCAAGACAGGTGTATTCTTGCGAGAAATAGCTAAAAGGCTAATAGCTGGGCTTGAAAAACAAATCCCTGATCTTCAGGAACGCTTGAACCATATTTTTACAAAACAGATTTATGGCATTGCTATCACAGAATTAACTTCTTTGATAGCGAGACGAACATTATATTGTACAATAGATCCTCAAGGACAATATTCAATTTGCAATAGCTTTTCAGATAATTATGGTAATATTGCTTATCGCAATTTAAATCACGTTTGGGGTAAGGACGGATTATGTGTCTGCTGCGGGGTAAATAAAGAGAACTTTGATCGAGACTCTTCTTTGGAGCAATATGCTTACCAATTTATTCACACTAGCCCAAAAGAAATATTTGATATGAACTTTGATATAATTATCTCAAATCCACCGTATAGTATGAAAGATGGCGGAGGTAGAGGTGGCGATGGCGCAAAGCAGATTTTTAATTTCTTTGTTGACCAAGCAAAAAAAATGAATCCTCGTTATCTTATGATGGTTATTCCTGCAAGATGGTATTCTGGAGGAAAGGGATTGGACTCATTCCGAGATAGTATGTTGTCTGACAACCACATAAGTGAATTGCACGATTTTCCAGATACAAGTGATTGCTTCCCAGGTAAAAACATAAGAGGTGGAGTTTGTTATTTCAAATGGGAGAGAAATCATAATGGAGATTGCAGAATCGTCAACCATTTTGGTGATAACGAAGTTAGCATGTATAGGCCAATAAAGGAAGAGGGTTGTGATGTGTTCATTAGAAGTAACAAAGCGATTAGTATTCTACAAAAGGTGCTAAATTCTGGGTATCCAAGAATGGGAGAGGTTGTCAGCTCCCGTAATCCTTTCCAAATTGTCAATACGGTTGCTTTTTCTCCTTTACCTACAAAAGAAAAGAATATAAAACTGTATCAACAGAAAGGCAGAATAGGATATATTTCTGTAGATCAAATCGGCAGAAACCAAGAATGGTCAGATAAATATCTTGTAATAACAGCGAAGGCAAGTCCTGGCGGTGATGATTATCCTCATTCAATAATTAGTGCGCCAAAAATATCAGAACCAGGATCGGTTTGTACTGAAACATTCCTTGTTATAGGAGTCTTTGACACAGAAGAAGAGGCGAAAAACTTAATTTCGTATATGAAAACCAGATTCTTTAGGTTCATGATGTTTTTGGTTAGAAACAGCCAAAACTTAACGAAATCAACATATATGTTTGTCCCAGATTTGGATTACTCAAAATCATGGACAGACGAGGAGTTATATCCGTTGTTTAACGTGAAATCAGAAGAGATTGAATACATCAATATGATGATTCGTCCGATGGAATAATAAATACGATAAGTATGGCTACAGAAAAGTATTTTCATCCAATGTCAAAATCATACCCCGTAATATATGTGTATGAACCCAAAAATTCTGCTGGTAATCGAGATAATTGGATGTACATTGGATATACAACTCAAAATGTTCATGAGCATTTTGAGCGAACCTTCAAAGGGAATTCGAATGATTATCGTAACATCTTGGTGAAAGGAGCAATGAGTAGTTCCGGCTCTGTTACTACTGATGATATGATCAGATCCTTCCTAAAGCGTACAGGTCATGACATTCGCCAAGATGGGTGTGTCTGCATATCAAAAAATAAATTGCTAAATGCAATTAGTGAAGTTATGTCTGTCGGCATAAAAAAGACAAGGTCACAATCATTCGGATTGCGTCCAGAGCAAGATGATGCCGTTACAATGACTGTCGATTATTTCAAAAAAATGGAAACAAGTGATCCGGACAGAATACCTCATTTCCTTTGGAATTGTAAGATGAGATTTGGTAAAACATTTGCTTCATATCAGCTGGCAAAACGTATGGGGTGGACCAGAGTTTTAGTATTAACATTCAAACCTGCAGTAGAATCTGCTTGGGAGGATGATTTGTTGACTCATGTTGATTTTAAAGATTGGGAGTTTGTGTCATGTAGAGCTGCAACAAAAAAGCCAACCTGCGATGATTCTACGCCTTTGATATGTTTTGGTTCATTCCAGGACTTACTGGGAAAAAGCGCCTCGGGCGGTATAAAAGCAAAGAACGAATGGATCCATCTTATCAATTGGGACTGTGTGATTCTTGATGAGTATCATTACGGTGCTTGGAGAGAAGGTGCAAAGGAGCTTTTCGAAAATGAGTCTTCTGATTTTAGTGATTCTGGTTTGGATATTTTTGATGAAGAGCTGATGCCGATAACTACTAAGCATTACCTATACTTGTCAGGAACTCCTTTCCGAGCAATATCAACGGGTGAATTCATCGAACAGCAAATATATAACTGGACATATTCAGATGAACAAAAGGCAAAGCTTTCATGGAATATTAGAAACGGGAAAAATCCATATCTTTCACTCCCTAGGGTCGTAATGTTAACATATAAATTGCCTGAAGAAATACGATGTGTTACGGAAGATGAATATGATTATTTTGATTTAAATGAATTTTTCGCAACGGAAGGTTCTGGAAAAAGTGCGAGATTTGTAAATAAAGAGTATGTTCAACAATGGCTTGACTTTATATGTGGTAACTATAAGGGTGGAATTTATAATGATGTAAGGAGTCAAAATAGGCTAAAGGCATCAACTCCATTTTCTAATGAATATCTCGTAGATACTTTAAGGCATACATTTTGGTTTTTGCCAAAAGTGGATAGTTGCTTTGCAATGAAGAACCTTATGTGCGAGCCTCAAAATGCTTTCTTCCAAGACTATAGTATAGTTGTTGCTGCTGGCAATCAGGCAGGAATGGGGGTAGATGCTATTATTCCTGTAAAAGAGGCTATGTCAAATCCTGATCCGTTGTCTACAAAATCTATAACCTTGTCTTGCGGAAAACTCACAACCGGAGTTACAATAAAGCCATGGACAGGTATCTTTATTCTTAGAAATCTGAATAGTCCAGAAACCTATTTTCAAGCAGCATTTAGGGTTCAATCCCCATGGACAATCATAAACCGAGAATTATCTTCAAGTAATGATATTGAAGTGCTAAAAGATGATTGCTACGTGTTTGATTTCTCTCCTAATAGAGCATTAAAGCAAATTGCGGATTATAGTTGCCGTTTGAGTTTAGATGAAGACAATCCGGAAACCAAGGTCCAAGACTTTATCAAATACATGCCAATTCTTGCTTATGAGGATGGTAAGATATTCCAGATGCATGCTGAATCAATTCTCGATGTTTCTCTTAGTGGCACATCGGCATCATTACTTGCAAGAAGATGGGAAAGCGCTCGCTTGGTTAATGTCGATGATGATACGTTACAGAGGCTTCTGAATTGTCCGGATGCTCTTGAAGCTCTCAAAAAAATCGAAGGTTTTAGAAATTTAAATGCAGACTTGGAGAGTATTATTAATAAGGGTAAAGCAATAAAAATACAGAAGAAATCTGGAGCAAAAAAGACGAAGCATGATAGTGAACAGGAAGAGGAATACAAGTCTCTCAGAAAAGATCTTCAAGATAAATTGATTCGTTTTGCTGCAAGAATACCTGTATTCATGTATTTGACAGACTATAGAGAAAAATGTCTGAAGGATATTATTTTGAAGCTTGAACCTGGATTATTCAAAAAAGTAACAGGTCTAGAGATAGAAGATTTTGACGTATTGCTCAGTCTTGGTGTTTTCAATGGACAGCTTATGAATGATGCCATTTATAAGTTCAAGCAATACGAGGATGGCAGTCTTGATTATGCAGGAATCTGTAAGCATGATGAAATGTATATCGGAGGATTTGATACTGTCATTACTAAGGAAGAATATCAAATGCTGTAGGGAATCATTAATAATGTGACTCACAAGGTAAGCATTCGGCGAACCTCCGATAATCTTCAGAGAGTCTCCAATATCTTTCGGAGAATCTACGAGAATCCTTGGTGAGATTTCAAAGTCTCCGAAATATCTATACGTGGTTTACCGAATGCTTACGGCTATTTTTGTAATTTTGCACAATCAAAAGAGGATACGATGAAAACATTGATATTTGGCGCGGGAGCTTCAATACCATTCTTCAAACCGGTCTTGAATACTGCTTATTTGACAAACAAAGTTTGTGATAAAACAGAATGGGATAGAATAATTGATAAAGTCAGAGCCTATAAAGGGGAAGAGCATGTGATAGTAGATTCTTCAATAATCATGTCAATAATTGAGGCAATTCGTAAATTTCAACCAACGGCAAACTTTGAACAAATAGCTGAAGTCATAGATAAAATCAGTTCATATGGTTTTGATAGAAAGCCAACGAATAACATGATGAATCTACTTATCACAGTAATGAATACTGGCTTCAAACCCCATATTAGCACTCCATTCGGAGCCGAATGGAGTGATGTGCCTTTTTTATTACGGGAAATCATAGCAGAATCAATTCTTGACTTACAAAACAAACATAAAGCCACAGATTTTACGAAACTTATAGATTTACAGCATAAATTCATTGAAACTGTATGCACTATGGATGATGAAATCAGTGTGATGAGCTTAAATTATGATGATTGTATATATGATTCACTGGTTGGATTGAATTTTGAAAAAGGCTTCTTAAAGATCGACCCGCGATATTTAAGACAAATTGATATAGACAACTTTATGCACGCAAAAAAAGTTGTCTATTTTTCCCATGGGCATCTCAAATTTCAGTTTACCGATAATGATAATGTAACTTTTTGGGGTGACTCAAATCAGGCCAATGAAGAACGTTGGAATGGAATAAATGGAGTTGCTGTAGGCTCAACCCTTTCTGTGCTTTCCGGCAAATTTGCTTATAACTATAATACATTTCTTTCTACTGGACAGACTAAAGATGATGGACTTAATCATTTGCCATACGCTATTTATTATCAACGGCTTGCTGTTGATTTATTCAAAAGTAATATTGTTTATGTAATAGGATATTCATTTGGAGATGACCATATAAATCGCCTTCTTCGTTCGTTTTTACAATTAAGCACCCAAAATAAAATCATAGTTGTAGACTACTATCCAAATACCATTACAATGGTAGAGGAGTACAAGGATAGCAACAACATCATAACCAAAATAAATCAGAATTTTGGGACAGTATGGCAGATTATATATAATCAAAATAGTGGAAAACAAGCAGCAAATTCCATGGACATTAGGAAAATGAATACCCATGGATATGGCTACTTATTCCCGCAGGTTCTCTTTTACAAAAAAGGATATAAAGATTTTTTAAATGAATTCAATGACATAATACAATAAGAAATACTTTAACATTCGTACTAAGTATATGACAAGGTTTCATATATCGGTATTTTCCGAATGTATGCACGGAATATTCGTTATCTAGAATCGGGAAATAGGCTAGGTTGCCGCATGGGAGTAAGCCTCCGGTGAGGCACGTGTTGCGATTTTGTTCTGATTAGTTGCGATTAGTCTTGATTTTGTCACTAATCGCAACTACTTTGTCAAAGTCGACTTCGAAACGCTAGGGCTCTGGAAGGGTATTCCGCGAGGTCATAACCGTCACGCAAGTAGTATGGGATTTGTTGTTTGAGGACATCCTCCATCCACACATGCGGTTCAATGCCGTCATTCTTGCAGGTTCCTATCAGAGAGTTCCCTAGGTCTTGTTGGGAACTACAAATCCTCTATTTCTTCATCACCTTTATTTCTGTCACCTTTCCCACTTTCATATCACATCAATGTAGCCGTTCTCATAACCATCTAGAAAAGATCCACCTTTCCCCGAATCATTGTAACTAGCTCAAGCTCCATTCCCATTTAATTGGTACTGTCAGAACCTGATCATCCTCAAGGAGAAACTCCAGAAAATCTCGCGTCTGATAGTGGCTGACGCATTCTTCTCAAAAGAGACGTTCGTCAATCCTCTGTTCAAGGAAGGCTTTCACGTGATAAGCAGGCTCCGCAACGATGCAGTTCTGTCCTATCCGACACTTCAGGAGCCAACCGGAAAGAGAGGTCATCCGAAATGGTACGATGGCAAGGTTGACTTCTCCAGTCTCGACCTCTCCAGATTCGAGGAGGCAGAGGTGGACAAAGGCCGCCTGTTCGGACTGAAAACTTATTCCAAGTCGCTCAAGCGCTGCATTAAGGTCGCCGTATGGTATCCTGATGAAGAGGATAGGACTAAGTGGCAAATTTACTTCAACTCTGCAACCGGCCCACAGGTTATTGACAAACTTTTCAAAGAACTGGTTTTATTTACTGACAGGGCCGCTTAGGACCTGAAAAAATTAACGAATTATTGTTATTAGATATGCAAATATATAGATATAATTGGCCTATAAATCGCTATAAAATGCATAATATTATAATGCTATCAGAGGCCTTCGAGTAAGCCTTGTTGATACCTTTGCTCTGATTTTCGGAAGCGCAGATGACCAGCTTAAAGGTGAACGCCTCGTCCGAGAGAGACGCTATAGCTGATGACGCTTCTTGACCGTTTTCGATTGCCTATCATTGGCACTGTTCCAGATATTACTGATCGGCGATGTTGATCTTGACAATTTCCTTGATGTCGCTTTCTAAGATTCCGCTTTTGCGTCCGCCTAAGAATGTATGTTCGATGTCCTTTGGCTCTAATTTCTTGATTTACACATTTATATTCATATGTTGGCGACAAATTTATCGGGGATTAGGCAGATTCCGTCTAATGCACATTCTCAGTATTCTACCATTATATTGCCGAATATATCGCTATCTTTATGGTCAGATATGGCAACATAGTTCCGTGAATGCACTCGAGAGAGAACCTCCAGAAGTACGTTCGCGCATCAATCAAAGAAATCATCAATCAATTGAACTCTTATCACCATGTGCACGAATAGCGATAGGTTAGACAAATCAGCCAAAGTTGCCAGTTTGTACGGTTTTTTTCAAGGCAACACTTTCCTTACATCCGGAAATGTTCAGCTTAAACCAAATTACTTCAAGGGCAAAGAGTCTCCTTGGTCTCTTGCGTTTGCGGGACATAGCGTCAAGGATGTTTTTAAGATTGATGACCCAGTGTTTTGTTCCAAATACGTACAGGCGATTAGCGGCGATGGACAAGAAGTCAATAAAATGATGACTCTTCACTCTTCATCGCTTGCTTCTTTGCTTGTGTTCTATTCGGTCAGTAAAGACAATCCCATCTATGGGAAGGTAAATGACAAGGAGGAGAAGTTTACTGAGAGTCTCTTTGAAGTTAAGAATGAGGTATGTGAGGGTAGCGGCAATTTCTCTAATGTAGATGTCGTTCTTCGAGGAGATGAATGTGTTCTGTACCTTGAATCCAAGTTTTCGGAGTATCTGGGTAGTAGGCCTGTTGAAGTGAAGAAAGTCGATTATTACGATGTGATTTATGGAAGACTGACGGATACGCTCAAAAAGGCTGGAGTTCAATTAGTGACAAAAGACGGGAAACGTTTTCTGGAAAGAGAAGACGAAACTGCTTTCTATAATGAAGGCCTTAAACAGATGATATCTCACTATCTCGGCGTAACGACAGAGATCTGTACGGGGCGTCTTAAAACTCCTGAAAAGAAGATAGCTCTTGGTGAAGTCCTGTTTTATTTTGGAGATAAGGTCCCTGTAAGTTCCAAGAAGTACGAGTCTTACGAAGCGGCATATGCTATTTTGAGAAAAGGTCTTGAGGATTGTGTGAAAGAAGATGATACCAACTTGATTATCAACGATCTTACCACATATCAGTCTATTCTTGGATTAGAGTCAAATCGTCAATTTCTAATGAATCTTCCTGAGAATATTCGTGAATTCTATCGTTTCAACGAATTAATATAGCAATACACGTTAGTCTGCCAGCGATGATTTTAATTGTATCGTCCTGAAAAAAAAGTTTACCCGAAAAAGTAAACTTTTATGGAAGCAAAATGCTATCGGGCGATACGGCGCGTCCAGGAAGCCATTTTCATCCAATCATTTTTGTATCTGTTATCTTTTATACTTGAAAATCTTGACCATGTCCTTGTCGCCACCAACGAGCTGGCTGCATCTGTTCAGCCTTCCGGTGTCCGTGAAACCGCATTTCTCCATGACCTTTCCCGATGCGGGATTGCTGGTGAAATGATCTGCCCAGATGTTTTCGAAATGCTTCACTTGGATGCAGTAGTCGATCATCAGTTTCAATGCTTCTGTACAGATACCTCTGGTCCAATAAGGCTTTCCTACCCAGTAGCCAACCTCACAGTCGTTTTCTCCGATAGGGATATTGCTGGATTCATGGGTGTAGTAACCCATGCAGCCGATAGCCTCACCAGTCTCTTTCAAGACAATTGCCCATGTCGTGTCATTATGGAAGAATGTCCGGATGATCTCCCGACTTTCTTCAACAGACTTATGCACCGGCCATCCTGCACATGGCCCTACGTCAGGGTCTGAGGCGTACTTGAAGAGCGCTTCTGCATCAGATTCCTGCCAATGTCGAAGTAAAATTCTTTCAGTTTCCATCAGATTCTTTCAATGCCTTGCCGTCGGAGAAAGCGTTGCCGATTTTGCTGCCCAGCTGGATATAGCCATGATGAATAGGGTCGAATACAATCAGTTCCATCTTCTCCATGTCTGGATTTCCGTCTTCTGCAAGATATTTCTCATCTACAAGGATATTGACGATTTCGGCAATGAGATAATAGCCCGTTTCGCTTTCATTGAACTTCTCCTTGATGCGGCACTCCAGGGTCATCGGAAAATCGGTGAATACAGGGGCATTGACCTTCGTCGCCTTCTCGATGTTCCATCCCGTCTTCTCCATCTTCTTCGGGTCGTTCTTGGCGGAAACAATGCCTACGAAATCAGCGGCCACCATGGTTTTCCTGGTCGCGAAGGCAACAGTAAACTCGCCGTCAATCTTCAGGTTGTCAGTGGTGGCATGCTTTCCCATCGAGATCATAATCTCATTCACGTCCCACTGTCCAGCCCAGGCGGCGTTCATTGCATTGGCAACTCCATTTTTGTTATATGTGCCGATAATCAGCACAGGCTGCGGTACTACCCACGGTTTAGGTTCAAAAGTTTTCATGCCTATCGATCCGTATATCAACTATTTCTGCTTGAAACCACACGTATGGCCTCGATACAAAGTTAGTGAATTTTATGGACTTGACAGTTATCCGATGGGCTACCGATGGGGCATTTTTACATTGACCTGACCACTACGTTTTCTGGATGGCATCCGCAAATGAAAACCCGGCGGATCAGCTTGTGGGCCGACCGCCAGGCAAACCTGATACCCGCATCGTTCTACAAGAATTTTTGTGGCCTTTGCGGGAATTTATGTCAATCTGTCAGAATACCACTTCCATCGGGTCAGCGTCGGATACTGTGAATGTTCCGACTTCGTGGCCGCCTTCACGGAGTTTGAAAACTTGGCCATACCAGCAGACTAGTTTGTCCGGTGCGGCAATTGTGAAAGTGACGAGATGGTATGTTTTGTCCGGGTTGATTTCTTCCTCTTTGAAAATTTCGCTGAATTCTGCACTGACGTCTATTGTTCCGTCGAAAAACTGTAGCTTGTGGCCCGGAGTGATAGGGGCTGTCTTTCCTGTAATGTGGATTGTTCCGACGACTTTCCGTGTCACGATGACTCTTTTAGTCTCAGGTGATGTGATGACAGCTCCTCTTTCTATGTCGGAAGTTGACATTTGCTTAGTTTTGGCTAATAAAATCCCCGGTTCGTCACCCTTTTCCGCATATTCCAATACTTTGCCAAAGAGTGAGAGTTGACCGACAGTCATATTATAGTTATTCTTATTATCCGATCTCTGGAGGACTTTGATTTTGTCGTTGGGATAGAGTTTTCCCGATAAAATCTTACTTGTGAGCACCAATCCCTTATCTTTAACCTTATAGACATCTTTTACGTTGCCGAGGAATGTGTCTTCGACTTCGATGGTGAATGAACCGATTTCCGGGTCTATGAAACGGTTCATTGTCGCGGTGATTAAGGCTGTGCCGGCTTTATTGCCGATGATGTTGAAATCATTGTCAACTGTGGCGACTTCAGGGTCGTCGCTGTTGAATGTGAATTGACTTGGGAAGTCGGCGTATACATTAAAAAACGATCTATACACCTTCCATAAATAAGGTTTGAGATTCAATTACTCGCCGACTCCTATTATGCCATAATTCGGCGAAAATTCGAATTTTCTAATTTCATTTTCACCAGGATTTGATACCATCAAGTTGCAGACAGAGACTGCTCCTCCATCCTCTGAACTGGCAAAGATTCGGGTGCCCCCCCCCCTGCAATTGCCGTCACCAGCCCTGTTTCATTCACTGTGGCGACTTGCTCGTTCTTGCTGCTCCAGACGACATTCTTGTTGTTTGCATAACTCGGTTTTATGGCGGCTGTCAATTGGAAAGTCTCTCCGACTGCGAGTGTCAATTCAGTCTCGTTAAGTTCGATTTCTTTCACGAGATGGGCGGTGTTGCTTACGTGTACCTTGCAGCCGGCTTTGAACTGACCGTCTTCGGTGGTTACCCAGACTATAGTGGTTCCCTCGCCTGCGGCACTGATTTCGCCGTCCTGTGTTACAGTCGCAATGTTATTGTCATCGCTCTCGTACGATACATTCTTATTCGTCGCATCTTCCGGAATGACCGTCGGGACTAGTTTTACTTTGTCTCCAACCATCAGTCCCACAGTTGTTTTGTCCACTGAAACACCGCTCACTTCAATAGCTGGAGGCCCTTCTGTGCCTTTTTCCTTTTTGCACGAAGGTGTGGCAAGTAACGCTACGAAAATCGCCAAAAGTATAAATAAACTCTTTTTCATTTTTTTAGATATTAAATAGTTTTAGTTTGTTCGCATTTTGCATTCTGATTCGGCAAGGTAGGACTTTGTTCCGAAGAAATCAAGACGAAACTTCATTATGCAGAACGGAACAGATTGCAGAAATCATAAATAAGAGGCGACTTCATGTCCGGAAGGATGGACAGCCTGTGACTTCAGCCCAGGTTTATGCGGTAGTGATGCACTATCCGGACACATTCGTTAAGGCCGAAGGGCGAATTATTCTGATGATATGAGGTTGTTATTTTGTCAGTATATAGCGCAACGCTTCCATAGGGTGGTGGAATATCATCCGAGGTCCGCTGAACCGCATGACTTCGCGTATCTTTTCCCTCATGTCTGGACGGTAGCAATGGACATTGCACTTATGGCATTTGGTCTTTCTTTCACCGAAATTGCATCGGTCGAGTCTGGCCGTTGCATATGTCAGTAATTCTCTGCACTCCGCACAGAGTTCCTTATCACTATGCTTTTTTCTGCACCACAATTCGATCATGTGCCGTACTGTGGTCTTCTCCCACTCTATTCGGTTCATTATGTGTTTGTATTATTCAGCTTGCAAAGTCAAAGATACGACTTAATCTGGTAAATATTGACTGCAAAAAATTTTGTACTTTGATAAAAGTTTGCTATATTCGCAAAAGATGAAAGAGGGTTCTCCTCTTCGATCAATTTCCTTTTATTAACATACCGGCAGCGGGAACAAACCTTACGGGCTGCCAGCGCGCGAGGCAGCAAGATGGGTTTTGTGACCGCACAGGTAACAAAACGACTAAGCGTATGCTTTACGATTTATTTGCGGATTTCTACGAGAAGTCCAGCGACCGCCATCCAAAGTACATTGTATTGATGGGAACTTATAATGAGAATACTTTCGATGAAATGAAAATACTTGGATTCCAAGAAGATTCGGATTCAAATGCCAGTTTTCAGGACTATGTTATGGATGGTGCCGATGAAAATTTCCTTCAAGAATATACTAAGGACGGTTATCAAAGCGAAATGCTTGATGTCTTATACTCGGATGTGAATTATGAAAAGATACAAGTCCGAGCCTTGGCTGACGAGGCGTTGGATGATGAAGGGCGTCATGCACCTCGCGGAGTGGTGATGGGGGATATGTTTGTCCATTTTACGGAGTCAGATCCGATGACTCCCGTCTGGTTCGAAAAACTGAATCCGGAGTCACCTCTTGACACTATCCCGGTATTTCAAATCCCGATGAGAACGGTCAAAAGACGCCTGAAGGTCATCACTTTGATGGACGCGATGTTCAAATTGTTGGAAATGAACGAAGAAAAGCATTGGACAGAGGAACTTCTTAGAGAATTCTTTGCGGCCGGGATTGACGAGGCACTCGAAATCATCACCTATGAGTTCCGTGGTCAAAAGGATATTGACGGAAATCCTGCCATATTGCATCCCCTCACTGTCGGTCTGATGGGGGT
>ULTU01036779.1_pt1 | contig 36062 bp, 28 predicted proteins | sample 1957861 | NCBI WGS metagenome assembly ULTU01 (sample SAMEA4835742, study PRJEB28245) | human gut metagenome | biome: gut microbiome; material: fecal sample | place: Denmark | collected 2008
ATTTTGCGGTCGGTTTTATCATCGTTCTCTGCATAGCGCAGGGCAGCGTACAGATCCTCGTCCAGATATTCCGGAGCGGTGGTCTTGTCGGGATTGTCGGCGTAGTCCAGCGTGGCTTTCAGGTTTTTGAACACAGGCCAAAAGCCTGTTACAGCCATAGCGCATCACCCCTTTTCCGGCAGCAGGAATTCTGCCGTGATTTGTTTGAGCACTGCGCAAATTTCCTCGTCCAACTCCGGCGAACTGGCTTTATCCGCAAGCGCACCCAACCTTTCAAGACAAGCAAAAAGAGCGTCAGGCGGAACCGCTCTTGGCTCATACCCCAACGCTCTTTGCTTGACATATTCGGTTGTACTCAGCCCGCATTTTCGGGCTTTGGACTGGATTTTCTCTTTTTCCTTTGCCGTCACACGGACGGCAATACGCACATCTTTCCCCATAGCATCACGCTCCTTTCCTTGGGGGATTGGGGGCTGCGCCCCCAAAGAGCCAGCCGATTTCGGCTGTGATTGGGACTTTTGTGGCACACAAAGTCCCTGCTTGTTATACCGTGAGACGCACCCCACAGGGCATAAAGGAAAGCGGCTGACGGATACTGAAAACCGCATCCTTGCCCCTTGAGGGGATATCTTGTTTCTGCGCCAAATTGGCTCTGCTTCTGCTGCAAATATCGCGATTTGAGCCACATATCGATGTTTTGGCTCAGCCGAACATTTCAAGGTCATCCAGCACACTCTTTTCATTTTCGGCTTGCTGTTCCTCGGTCAGCTCCAGTTGTGCCTGCTCAAAAACAGGAGATGCCACAACAAACGACGCCTCCTGTAATTCCTCCCGTATGACCTGCCGAATATCATCCAGCAGAATACCGCTTGTAGATGACTGCCGCTGTATTTCATTTATGACCGCTGCCACAATAAAAGCATTGCGGGATTTATCCAGCAACTGTAAATACTGTGCGGCATTTGCCTCCATCGGCTTGTCTAAATCAAACCGCACATTGATCCGATACTTGCTCATCCCTTCGCCTCAGCCTTCACCTGCGCCTCGGCCAGATATTCATATCCCTTTGCGGCGGCGCAGATGTCCTCAACGAATTTTACACGGTCTGCGTTTACCTTGCTGAAATTTTTAATGAGACACCCGCCGCCACCGGTCACATACAAGGTCATCGTGTTCTCATCATAGCCGTGCTCACGCAGCCTGCGGAAGATGTCCCGCACATACTCGGCGGCGACAATCTTGATGATTTTCAGGTCGGCAGGCGCAATATTTGCCGTGCCGGTGATCAGCACCTCGTCGATGATGGCGTCGTTGATCTCCCGCTGCGTTTTCTGCATAAACGCCTCACGGACGGCAAGCGTACACTGGTAAGTCCCGAATTTCTCGGTGAACATTTTGCCCTGCTGCGGCTTGCCGTTGATCATATACAGTGTGTTCATCGTGCTGTTGCCGATGTCGGCGATCAAGTTGACACCTTTCAGCGTGGTGGCAAAGCTGGCAATGGCGGCATATCCCTGCGGATAGATACGCACATCGTCAATATAGAGGTGGTAGTTTCCCTTTTTGTAAGTGAACTCCACCTCGGAATTTTTCATCAGATACGCCTTAAAATCTGCCTTTTGCCCGCTTGTCCAAGTCAGCGGCAGACCGGCGGCAATCACAATGTGCGCCTCGGTAAGATTTTCGGCTTTCAGCTCCTTGGCGATTGCCGCAAGGGTCAGCACATAGTAATCCTCGTCCTTGATCTTGTCCGGCGCAAACTCCTTGTGCCCCTCGCCGATGAGATAATACCTGCCGCCGTAGACCAGCATATCCGCCGTGAACAGCGGCTCGTGGTCATAGGCGGCGATGCCGGTGGGGAAGCAGCAGTTGGCCGTTTTCATATTCCCGTACCCGTGGTCGATGCCGATAATTTTCGTGTTGTGGATCGTTTTCATCATAAGTCCTTTCCTGCGCATAGCGCATTTCAATAATATTTCGGATAACTCTTTTTCGGGCGGTTATCCATTGATCCCGTTTTGCCATAAGATTTCTGTGTACAGTTCCTTTTCAGCCGGTAATACCGCTTTCAGAAAATAGTTGCAGTAAATACCGTACCGAGAAATGAGCTGCACGCATTTCGTTTCTTCGCCGTCATCCAGCAGCAGACAGTTTTCCTTATAGCAATTACAGCAAGTCTTGTGCACAAGGGTTTTGATTTTTGCCCGTTGCCTTGGCGTAATTCTGAATACCATAGACTAAACCTCCTTTCTGTTTTACGGGCAGCAAAAAAGTCGCCGAGTGTAACCTCGACGGCTCGATGACTGCCTTCTGTATATTGAATGAGGGAAACGGCTGAAAAGGGTATGTTTATAGCAGCACTGTGAAAACGCTGTCCGCAACAAAGGAAAAATCCTTGCACATCAGGCACTTTTCTGCTACAATTATATAGAACAAATGTTCTTGCGCGGTAATGCAGTACTAAAATATCTTGATTTTTCATCACCGCAAGACCGGTTTATGGGACACTTGGCTTGATAGGATATAGTAGGAGGCGGAACATATGGGCGATGGACTGGGCTTTCTCACTGCCGTTTATCGGGACGGTCGGGTGCATATAGGCGGCAAAAGCTACCCGGCAGGCACCTTTGCGGTACATCTTTTGAACCAGTATTATAAGGACGATACAGCGGCGAGGATCGCCGTGTTCCGGCAAAGCAACTGGAATGTGCAGGAGCAGCTTTGCGCTGGGTATCTGAACGAAACAGATTTTATTAAAGCCGGGAAGGAGATTCTGACGATCCTGCAAACCCTGCCGAAGCTCAAGCCCTTTTTCTCCTTGGACATTGCAGTGGAGAAACAACGAATAGAAACGCTGTTCACGGAAAACAACGCTGCTACTATTTTGGATTATCTGCGACATAGGGCAGCGGTAGCAAAAATGGATGAGGGTTCGGCCAGCTTGGGCGTGTTCCCTCCCGAATATGATAAAGCGCTGTTCAGAAATGGTGAAACGATGTGCGCAACCGTTTTGAGTACCCTCCGCTTTTATGATGCTATCCCGGAGGACATGCGCAAGGCGTTTGAGCTGCTTAAACGGTTTGCATCTTGTGTAGACGAAGCCGACCGATTTGACGAATACCACCTGCTGCCCATTGCAACGGAGATATTCGGGGTGAGTTCATTTCCGCTGCGCACGGAATATATTGCTCTCCCGAAACGGCGAAATAGTCGCATCCTTGTCACCGCCCGAAGAATGGCCTTTGAGAGCTATTACAGCTTTGTGCTGACGGATTTCTTTGAAGGGCTGCACCACGGGCACTATCCAAGGCAGTGCGAGGTTTGCAAGCAGTATTTCCTGATGCAAAGCGCACGGCAGCAGAAATATTGCACCTATGGCACGGCACCGGAGTTGTACCACGGTGAAAAGATCAGCTGCCGCCGGTACGCCATCATTCAGGGCAAAGCGGAGCGGGCAAAGGATAACCCGCTGAAGGCCGCCTATGACCGCCGTTGCTCGGCGATCCGCTCCGAAAAGAGCCGGGGAACGATCTCTACCGAGTTTGCGCAGGCGGCGCAGGAAATGGCAAAACGCCGGTTGGAGCAGGCGGAGGAGGACGATGCCTACGCCAAAACAAGTTATTATGCAGATTTGCAGCGCGCCAAGCTGTACGCTGACACGGACAAAAGAATGAAATGACAGGAGGTGCATCCGGTGTCTGAAGAACAGAATGAAGTTTTAGAGCAACAGCGGTATCTTTTGGAGCGCCGGATGTACCGCCTTGACCCTGCGCCGCCGAAGCTGCCAGCCCAGGAATACATCGTCCGCTATCTCACCGAAAAAGAGGAAAAGTATCTGGCTTGGTATCTGCACGATCAGGAACCTGCGCTTAATAAACTGGCGCAGGCCGCCTGCGAACGATACGCTATGGCGGCGCATTTTGCGGACATCAAGCAGGCAGCGGCGTGCGGTATCTTAGCCGCCCTTCAAAAGTACGATCCGGCTGCTGGCGCACCGTTTGCCGCTTTTCAAAAGCGGTATATACAGGACGGTATTGATGATTATATCCGCACGGCGCAAAGCGGTGTTATCACCATGACGGCAGATACTTATCCCGTCCTGCGGCGCATTATGGCAATTTACCATCTAAACGGCGATGATTGCAGTGACAGCCGCATCCAGCGAATTGCCGATGAAACCGGAATGGGCGAAAAGAGCGTCCGCAAGTATATTACGATAGGCACGCTGAATGAACGCCGAGTAGATTTTTACCGGCAATATGATGAGGATGGCGAGGAAGCAGGCGAGGACATAGCCGCAGACACCACCTCTCAGCCGGACAAGCTGTATTTCCGAGCGGTGCTATATGACGCACTGCACGAGGCTTACGACAGCCTGACTTACCGGGAACAGCGCACGATTGCCAAGCATCTTGGCTTCTGCGATACCTGCTGGTCGGTCAAGAAAGCAGTGTTGATAAACGGTGAAATCGAGTATAAACCCGTAAAGCCTATGACCTTTGAAGAAATCTCTCACTCCGCCAGCCGCAAGTCCGATAAGGCTTCCGAGCGGACATATAACAGAGCGTTGGAAAAGATGCGGAAAGCTCTGCGTTATTACCCTGACTGTGGGAACAGGTCTAATTGCAAGCTCAGGGGCTCTTGAACAATATACCGACAGCCGCAAATAGGCTGTCGGTATATTGTTCGGTCATCCGGCAAATTCGGAGGACCGAGATTGTTCAAAAATTCTTGTCGGGTGTATTAACAATTAGGGAGTATGGGGAGAAAGGATGTATTAACGACAAGCATTTTCGGCGTGATTTAATATGCGGATATCTCCTTGATGTTATACTCGTTGCCTGTTTCGAGCCATGTGTTTTCGCTGCCGCAGTGTGGACAGATCTTGGCGTATTTGACCGTTTCGTAGGTCTTGCCGCAATCGCCGCAGCGTGTTATCGCCTTGATCGGCTCTATAATAAGCTCGGCCTCCTGAAGGTACTTTTCCTTTTTTATTGCCCACTGCCAAAAGTCTTTTATGTAGCTGGGTATTATGCCGCTGACCTCACCTATCTCCAGCGTCACAGAGGCAACCTTGGTAAGCTTATTTTCCTCGCACACATTGTTTACCGCACGAATGACATACATAACCGTTCCCATTTCATGCATAACATCACCTTATTTTGCGCCCGTCAAGCGCTTTACCGTAAGCTTTGCGGCACGCTTTATTCCGTGCTTGAGCACCGCCTGCTTTGCGTAGTCGCCATTCATGTAATGCGCAAACTCGGGGTGCGTTCTGTTCAGATGGATGGCGTCAAACTTGCACCGTGTCGTGCACAGGCCGCAGCCGATGCACTTTTTCTCATCGACGACAGTCCTGCCGCAGCTCAGGCAGCGGGAAGCTTCAAGCTTGACCTGCTCCTCGCTAAGACCGATGCGGTTATCGTGCATAGTCTTGGTCTTGCTCTCGTCATTTTCGTTGAACTGCCGTTCGGGAACATGGCGCTTTTCCTCGGGTATGACGATATCGCCCTTGTCGAGAGCCTTGAAATTGCGCAGGTTGCGTGCGATCGTGAGACTGTGGCCGGGATGGACGAAGCGATGGATACTGGTCGCGCCCTCACGGCCGTTGGCTATTGCGTCAATGGTATACTGCGGGCCGGTGGCAATGTCTCCGCCGCCGAAGATATCCGCATCGTCAGTCTGCCATGTGATCTCGGCGGCCTTTACAAGGCGGCCGTTCTGCGTTTCGACCTTTGTACCCTCAAGGACGTTGCCCCAGTCGGCGCACTGGCCGATGGAGACATATACATTTGAGCAGGGCACGATGACCGTTTCGCTTTCGTCGTATTTCGGTGCAAAGCGGCCGTTTTCGTCCCTCACGGACAGGCAGCGCCTGAACTCAACGCCGGTGACCTTTCCGTTTTCGCCTATGATGCGCTTCGGGCCCCAGCAGTTGTTGATCTGTATACACTCGGCAATGGCTTCTTCCTTCTCGTCGGGGACGGTTGGCATATCCTCATCACTCTCAAGGCAATAGAGCTTGACCGCACCGTCGCCCAAGCGGGTAGCCGCACGACCGACATCAATGGCCGCATTGCCGCCGCCGATAACGACCGTATCGCCGCTAATAGAGGTAGTCTTTCCGCTGTTTACGCTGCGGAGAAAATCAATGCCGCCGAGAACGCCCTCAAGCTCCTCGCCCTCAATGTTCAGGCGGATTGCCTTCTGAAGTCCGATGGCAAGATAAAACGCCTTGTAGCCCTGCTTGCGCAGCTCGGGGATAGTGACATCCTTTCCAACCTCAACGCCGCACCTAAACTCGACGCCCATAGCCTTGAGCACCTCGATCTCGGCGTTGACGATATCTTTTTCAAGCCTGAACGAGGGGATGCCCTTTGTAAGCATGCCGCCGGGGATCGGGTCTTTATCAAAAACGGTCACGGGATAGCTCATATTTGCCAGGAAATACGCACAGCTCATGCCGGCAGGGCCTGCGCCGATGACGGCGATCTTCTGCGTGTAATCTATCTCGTCACCCTTATGGCGAATCTTCTTGGGAATGTATCTTGTTTCTGCATTCAGCTCACGGGATGCGACGAACTTCTTTATTGCATCGATGGAGACAGGCTCGTCTACAGTTCCTCTGGTGCAGGCATTTTCGCAGCGCTTGTTGCAAATTGAGCCGCACACCGCCGGGAACGGGTTATCCTGCTTTATGAGCTGAAGGGCCTCGTCATATCTGCCCTCGCCCGCCATTTTGACATAGCCCTGAATTGCGATATGTGCGGGGCACGCGGTCTTGCACGGCGCTGTGCCGGTATCGTAGCACTGGATCTGATTATCCTCACGGTAGTTGTAGTTCCAGTTCTTTTTACCCCAGTCGAGCGTTTCATCCGGCAGCGTGACGGTCGGGTACTCGACTGGTCCTTCATGGGTACACAGCTTTTGTCCGAGCTTGGCAGCGCCCGTGGGACAGATTTCGACGCACTTGCCGCAGGCAACGCAGTTTTCCGGCGTGACCCGCGCTCTGTATGCCGATGCCGAGCAGTTGGGGTTGTTGAAAAGCTGCGAGCAGCGCAGTCCAAAGCACGAGCCGACGGTGCAGTTGCAGATGCCGAATATCTCATCGGGGCCGTCGCCGTTGGTTATCTGATGCATATATCCGTTTTCCTCGCAGCGCTCAAGTAGAGCAACGACCTCGTCGTAGCTTGCTTTCTTAACATCCTTGCCGGTCTCCCAAAGATACTGAGCATAGTCGCCGACGAGGATGCAGACATTGTCCTCAAGCTCGCCGCAGCCCTCGCCCCGAGTTACCATTGCCCTGCGGCACTGACAGGGGGCAATGGCGAACTGATCTTTCTCCTTATAGCGCTCCAGCCAATAGGAAAGATGCTCGACATCGAGCGATTGACTCTCTTTTGGTATCGCCTTTTCCACTGGGATGACATGAAAGCCCAGACCTGCGCCTCCGGGAGGAATCATGTGTGAAATGCTTTCCATCGGCAGATAGCTCATCTGATAGGAAAACTCTCCGACCTTCTCGGGCACACGCTTAAAAAGCTCCTTGTTGTAGACTAAATTCTCAGAGCTGCCGACAACGAAAACGGGAATGAAGTACTGTTTATGGCGGTCTTCATTGTGCCAGTTATATTCGACAATGCCGATCTGCGCAAGCTCCTCAAGAAGCTTTTCAACACGGCCGACCTCCCAGCCGAGCTTGTGTGCGACCTCGGCCGGAGTGTAGGGCTTGCGCACCTTCATCTTCAGCATCAGCTGCGCCATCTCGTCTGTCAGGATCTCGTCGAGCATCCAGTATTCCGGACGGGTTTCATCCATCTTGGTCTTACCGAGGGTGACATCCATACAGTCGGTTATATGCTTTGCCAGTTTTACTATAAGGTCTCTCATACACCTGCTCCTTTCAGCGTCGTGATATGGTGAAGTGGTCACAAATAAAATAGCACTTAGATAATTGTTTGTCAATAAGAACATGAAAAAACCGTCGGATTTTCCGACGGTTTTTTCATTATCCGGCTTATATAACGGAATATGGCCCTTCGATAGCACTCATCTGACCGCTGCTTGCGTACCTGCGGGCGTTCTCAATATCCCTCTCGACTAAGCATTTGTACACGGTCTCCATGTTGTCGATAACGACCTGAATGCCGTTTTTCTCGATGAACATCTCATACATGCCCTTCTGCGGCTGGATAGTTGAATTATACAGGAGCGCACAGAACGAGTTCTGACTGATAATATACATCTTATGATAAAAATCAGTTATCAGCGTGCAGGTCTCGTGCAGTCCGTGCGGCTTTTTGACCTCGTCGAGTATCTCACCGAGCTGTGCTATCTCCTCATCGGAGGCTCGCTTTATCACGAGCTCAACTATCAGCGCATCCAGCGCAACACGGCTTTCGGTAAACGAACGGAACTCGTGCGCATTTATCTTGCCGCCGTTATAGCGGATGATCGAAAAAAATGTCTCCGTGTTTCCGTTGGCGATGTAATCGGCAACATATGTTCCGTGGCGGGGCTTGACCTCGACAAAGCCCTTTGAGGCAAGCTCGCTTATGCCTGCATTGACAACAGTGAGGCTCACGCCCATGATCGTACAAAGCTCTCTTGCCGGCGGCAGCTTATCTCCGGGCTTCAGCTCGCCGGAAAGGATCTTATTCTCGATCTGACGCACAAATATCTCTCGCACCGACGGTGCGCTTATTTTATTAAAGGTCATAGTGTCCTCCGGTAAAAATGCATTGCTTAGGCTGATATACTACACCAAAAAGCAAAAGCGGGCAATCAATTTTTATCCCGGCTTTCTGTGCTAAGCTTACAGCCTGTCCAGTTCTTTGTCACTCATACGGTATTCGGGTGCAACATTGTACACCGCCTCTGCCCGACGGCGGACGACCCGACGAAGGGGAAACGCTCCGGACTTTTTGCACCACTCGTAGGTTGTGTAATATGCAATATCTACCCCTATCGGAGCTATCGTTTCGGCAGGCTCCGAACTTAGTATAACTTCGGATCTCTGACAGTTAGCCGTCAACTGTATCATCCATTCATCGACCTTGTGAGTGGCGTCGAGAATGTCCAGCTCCTGCAAAAGCTCCAGACGAAACAGCGCGCCCGTGAGCTCCGGTCCAAATTCTATTGCTACGGTCAAAAATCGGTTGCACAATATCCACATCCGCTCAAAGTCGTTTGCCGCAGAAATGAAGTCGTCGAAAAAAACCTCCCTGTCCAGACGGACATCCGAAAGGATCTTGCCGATTATCTCTTTTTTTCCGGCAAAATTGAGATAAAAGGTCGAGCGGGCAATGTCCGCCTCACGGCAAATATCGTTTACTGTCGTTTTTTCATATCCGAGCTTGCGAAACAGCGCCACTGCGGCCGCTATGATGCGATTTTGAAGCTTTGCGGTTTCGTTCAGCATACCGATCTCTCCTTCGGACAGTGTGTCCATTCTTTTCGGACATTATATACGAAAATGCGTTTTTTGTCAAACGGCTTTCAACCCGTGTAGGCAAATACAAAGCATGTTTTTTGTGAGTTGTATAGAATGTAAGCTGCGTTAATTGAATGACAATCAGGCTTTTGGTATTATTATCCCAATACTTTCAGATAAAAAAACGGAGGAGAGGAAATGAAAGACCTGAAGCATCTCAACTACTTTGAGAACCTTTTGCAGGACAGCGGAAACGAGCTTGTCGATAAAGCAAGGGCAGCGGGCAGTATCTGCATCGGAACGACCTGTTATCAGATACCGGAGGTGCTGCTCAATCTTACGGGCTGCTTTGCCGTGAGGATGCGCGCCCCGAGAACGGGCTCAATGGAAATGGGCACCTACTATATGACAAGCCTCAACTGCGAGTTTGCCCGTGCGCTGCTCGAGCGCTGCCTTGAGGGTGGCTATGGCTTTCTTGACTGCATAATCGAGCCGTTTGCCTGTTCGCAGATGACAAGCACCATGGAGAACATCGAAAAGCTGCATCTGTGCGACAAGGATAAGCCCGATTTCTTTGTGCAGCATGTCGATACGCCAATAAAGGCCGACGAAAACGCAGTGCGCCACCTGACGAGAATGTGCCGTGCGAGGATACTTGAAAAGCTGCATGAGACCTTCGGCACGGATGTTTCCGACGCTGCGCTTCGTGATGCGGTGATGCGGTATAACGAGATATGCGATGTAATAAACGAGATCGGCAGCTACCGTAAGCTTGACGATGAAGAAAAGGGTGGCAGAGATACTTATCTGCCACCCTTTAGACTGCACGCTTTATGTAAAAATCAGCTCTGTGTTCACAATTTTCATCGCACGATTTCAGACATTGTTCAGCCCCGTGCGTTCATCCGTAATGTATTTTTCCATTGAATTGTCCTCCTAATGATTTTATGAAATCATTGTAGCAGGAGAATTATCTGAAATCGAATGTGTGGATATAGAAAATCACCGAGATTAGTCCATTTAGGACTTTTCTCGGTGATTTTCTATTTGCCCTTGCTATGCCTGATAACTTGATTCTTTGAATGCATCGTTATCAGCCCACAGCCTTAGACAGTGGTTTTTTCCTTTGGAGCTGGTGGTGAGAATCGAACTCACAACCTTCTCATTACGAGTGAGATGCTCTGCCATTGAGCCACACCAGCAAAGGACATTTCGCATTTTAGCACATGCCGGCAATAAAGTCAAACATAAAAAGTAATAACTGTTCGTATATGTGCATATTTGTTATCCGCTTAGCGCAATTATCTGTATAAGAAAAGCGTAGAAAATTCAAGGTCTTTACCTGTTGCACTTTCAGCTCAATTTGTTTACATAATTATTTCTGAAAATTATTATGCAAATAGTTATCAACATTTCCAACAGAGTTTTCAACACTAAAATTACGTTTAATATCAATGAATCTTGTCAATATGTCAGCAATTTCAAAAGCTTGAAGTCGATTTTTGTTACAAGCCGGAAACAAAATCTCGTTTACATAAGTCCATGTTTGTTGAGAGATTGAAATTCTTTACCGCCGACAATGATATGATCCAGAAGCTTTATGTCCACAAGCTCCAGCGCCTTTTTCACGAGCCGTGTGCAGTACTCGTCCTCCTTGGACGGAAGCGGCAGTGCACCGGGGTGATTATGGGCAATTATAACGCTCACGGCGTTATTTTTTATTGCCGTCTCGACCAGCATTCTTATGCCGACCTCCGTTGCATTAACGACGCCTCGGCTTATCTGCTTGCAGGCAATTATACCGTTTGATGAATTGAGCAGCAGCGCATAACAGACCTCGTTGACCTCATACATGAATTTTGCGACAAAATACTCTCCCGCGTCCTCGTTGCGGCGAATAACCTTGTTAGGCAGGCTTTTTGTGAGCAGATAACGGCGGCTGATCTCGGGAATGAGCTTTATGAGGGTCGCCGCGTTCTCGCCTATGCCGTCAACGCGCATGAGCTCGGCATGACTTGCTTCGAACACTGCCGCCAGCGAGCCGAAGTGCTTTAAAAGCCTGTGCGCAAGCTCGTTGGTGTCCTTGCGAGGCACGGCATAAAACAGCAGCATCTCCAGCGCGTTGTGATCGTTAAAGCCGTCCAGTCCGGCCTCTACAAAGCGGCTTTTCATTCGCTCTCTGTGTCCGTCGTGTACGCCCATGTGTCCCCTCTCCTTACAGCTCCATATTCGCGTAGGCGTTGAGATCCCAGCCGGCTGTATTTCCGGCGAGGTACTCGTAATAGCCCTGGCAGCCTATCATCGCGGCATTGTCTCCGCAGAGTCTAAGAGGCGGGACGAACAGCTTGCAGCCCGCTTTCTCGGCAGCAGCCCTGAAGTCTGCGCGGATGCGTGAATTTGCCGCCACGCCGCCTGCTATGGCTATCTTTTTATAGCCCAGCTCCCGAGCCGCCATCATGGTGCGCGGAACGAGAGCATCGCTTACAGCTGCGGTGAAGGACGCTGCCAACGAACTGCGGTCGAGCTCCTCACCCTTCTGCTCGGCGTTGTGGACGATATTTATGACTGCCGTTTTGAGGCCGGAGAAGCTCATCTCATAGGGATGTCCCTCAATGTGCGTTCTCGGCAGGTGGTATTTTTTGTCGTCGCCGCCCTGAGACAGCTCGTCGATGGGCTTACCGCCGGGATACGGCAGGCCGAGCACGCGTGCGGTCTTATCGAAGCACTCTCCGGCCGCATCGTCTCGCGTTGCGCCGATGACCTTGAGCTCGGTGTAGCTGCGCACGTCAATTATAAGCGTATTGCCGCCGGATATTGCAAGACAGAGAAACGGCGGTTCAAGCTCGGGATAGGCTATGTAGTTTGCAGCTACGTGACCTTTTATGTGGTGCACCGGTATAAGCGGAACATTGAGGCTCATGGCCGCGGCTTTCGCAAAATTAAGGCCGACAAGAACGGTACCGATAAGTCCGGGAGCGTAGGTCACAGCTACTGCGTCGATATCGCATTTTTCAATACCGGCGGCCCGGACTGCGCGCTCGGCAAGGCGCGAAATGACCTCGACATGGCTTCTGGACGCGATCTCGGGCACTACTCCGCCATATATTGCATGAAGGTCGGCCTGAGAGAATATCTGATCTGTCAGAACGTTTCTCCCGTCCTCGACCACGGCCACGGCGGTCTCGTCACAGGATGATTCAAAGGCAAGTATTTTCATTTCTCTTCCTCACTCAGAAAACAAGTCATCAAAACGGCGTCCTCCTTCGGTCGGCTGTAATAGGCTTTTCGCCTGCCGACCTCGGTGTAGCCGTGTTTTTTATATAAGCTCTGCGCCGGGATATTACTCTCGCGCACCTCAAGCGTCAGAAAGCTCAGCTTCTTCGCTTTTGCCCTCTCATAAAGCTCGGTCAGCAGCATATCCGCAATGCCCTCGCGCCGTCTGTCCGGCGACACGGCAACATTGGAGATGTAGCCCTCGTCGAGAACATACATGAGCCCTGCATAGCCCACTGCCCTGCCGTTTTCATCCTCGGCGGCAAGGAATATGTGCATGAAGTCGGACAACTGAGCCATAAGCTGCTCATGCGTCCACGGAACGGAAAAGCACTGCTGCTCCATTAGCAGGATATCGTCAAGCTGCTCGGGGCGGGTATCGACAATTCGAACCATCACATGTCCTCCTCGCGCAGCTCATCAATGACGGCAAGAGTCTCATCCTCGATACGCAGAATGCACTTCTTCCAGCCGATCGGCAGAGTCGGCGGATAGATATCCTCATCGGCAAGGCACATTATGCGCTCGTCGAGATCCTGATATTCGTCGGACAGCTTCTGCGCCTGCAGAGCAGTCATGCACAGCACAACGTCGCAGCGCTCGAGTATCTCGCGTGTGACAGGAACGGCATAGCTGTGCGGCAGTCTTATATCCAGCGCCTCGCAGCACTTTTTTACACGCGGATTTATCTCATCCTTTGCGCTTATTCCGCAGGAATAGGCCATGACCTCCGGACAATAATCACCCTTTGAGGAATTAAAGACAGCCTCTGCGACGGCCGACAGGCTATTATCGTCGCATACAAACAGTATGCTTTTAACGTTTATGCCGTTAAAGCCGCACAGCTCCGCCTGACGCTCGTCCCAGCGCTCAAGACTGCGGTCCCCGGCCTGGTTCTCGATATGGTGGGTAAGCTCATGATGAAGCGTGCTTTTTAAGCGCCGATGGAAGGTCTCGTCGTCCATATCGCCGTAGAGCTCGACAAACGAGCCGTAGTACAGCTCGATATGCCGACCCATTTTATCGTGAAAGTACATGCCGAGCGTGTATCTTCCGTCTTCGTCGCGCACGGCGTCTTCAACGAAGCTCACGCCGCCGTTTAAATTTTTGAATATTTCTCCGGGAAGCTCATCGACAAGCTCGTCGAGAACATTCCCTGCCTGTTCATAAGTCAGCATCAGTGCGCCTCCGCCCAGCTGTGTCCTGTTTTTACGTCTACCGTTAGCGGCACGCTGAGCTTAGCCGCTCCGCTCATCTCCTCGCGCAGGATATCGGAAACCCGCTGAGTCTCTCCCTCGGGGCACTCGCATATCAGCTCATCATGCACCTGCAAAATCAGCTTTGCCTTGAGCCCTTCGGCTTTAAATCTGTTATATACATTCACCATAGCAAGCTTTATTATATCCGCAGCCGTTCCCTGAATGGGCATGTTCAGCGCAACTCGTTCGCCGAACGAGCGTGTGTTGAAGTTTGACGACTTCAGCTCCGGCAGATAGCGACGGCGTGCGTAAAGCGTCTCGACATAGCCGTCCTGCTTTGCTTTTTCGACGATAGTCTTCATATACTCGCGCACACCGTCGTATTTATTGAGATATGCCTCCATATAGGCCTTGGCCTCGGACTGCATAACGCCGATATCCTGCGCGAGCGACCATGCCGATATTCCGTAGACTATGCCGAAGTTTACTGCCTTGGCCCGGCTTCGCTGTAGCGTCGTTACCTCGTCTATCGGCGTATTGAACACCTGTGATGCCGTAACCGTATGAATATCCTCGCCCGACAAAAACGCCTCCTGCATGTGCTTATCGCCTGATATGTGCGCAAGCAGTCTGAGCTCTATCTGGCTGTAGTCCGCATCAACGAGGACATTGCCCTTTGAGGCGATGAACATCTCGCGGATGTGGCTGCCGAGCTCTCTTCGGATGGGAATATTCTGCAAATTTGGATCAGTGCTCGAAAGCCTGCCTGTAGCTGTGACGGTCATCTGGAATTTAGTCCTTATCCTGCCGTCGGGATCTATGAGCTTTAAAAGCCCGTCGGCGTAGGTGGATTTGAGCTTTGTCAGCATGCGGTAATCCAGCACCATCTGCACTATCGGGTGCTTGCCGCGCAGCTTTTCAAGGACGTCGGCATTCGTGCTCCAGCCGGTCTTCGTCTTTTTCCCTGCCGGAAGCATGAGCTTATCAAAAAGCACTTCACCGAGCTGCTTGGGAGAATTGATGTTGAACTCGCAGCCCGACTGGGCGTATATTTCCCGTTCGAGCTTGAGTATTGTGCCCGTAAGACTCTCGCCAAAGCTTGAAAGCGCCGCTCTGTCTATCATGAAGCCGTACTCCTGCATATCGGCAAGCACGCGGCACAGCGGCATTTCGATGTCATAAAAAAGCTTCGTCATGCCGAGCTGCTTGAGCTTTTTCTCCGTAGATTCGCGCAGTCTGTACACAGCCTCCGCTCCAGCAAGCTCCGTGCCGCAATAGCCGATGCTCATGCGGCTAAGGCCGTAGTCGCTGGCAGTTGCGTCGAGCAGATAACAGGCAAGTGCAGTATCGTACTCAAAGCCGTCAATCGGCAGCTTTTCTGCAATAAGCTGCGTCATGAGATTCTTAACATTGTGGCCGATTTTTTTCACCTTGTCAGAGAAAATGTATTCCGTAAGGCGCGTGTAATCATCACCGAGAGCGTTCCAGCGAGCAAGATACACTGTCTTTCCATCGCAGATCTCAAGGCTGTCAAAGCTATAGTCTGCCGTGACGGCGACAGTGCCGGCAGCATTGACGGCACTCATGATATCGTCCGACGACGCGTCCTCAATATACGGCATGTGCTCCGTCTTTGCCGCTTCCGCGCTCTCTGCGCTTTCACTCAGACCCCACTTTTCAATAAATTTGTTAAAGCCGAGCTTTTTGAAAATGTCGTACAGCTCGGGTCTGTAGTTGTCTTGCCAGACAGCGTCCTTGGGTGAAAACTCTATTGGTGCATCGGTGTGTATCGTCGCAAGCTCAAAGGACAAAAATGCGCTTTCCCGGCCCTCGCGCAGCTTTTTGCGCACGCCCTCCTTCACATCAAGCGTATTGATGTCGGCATATATAGTCTCAAGATGCTTATACCTCTGCACAAGAGCCATCGCCGTTTTCTCGCCCACTCCGGGGACACCGGGGATATTATCCGATGCGTCACCCATGAGCGCCTTGAGATCGATGATGCTTCTCGGCTCAAAGCCGTACTCATCAAAAAAGAGCTCCGGCGTGTATTCGGTCGTTGTGGTCTGACCCATGCGGCTTTTGACGTGACAGACATGCGTCGTGTCGCTTATAAGCTGGAAGCTGTCCTTATCACCGGTGACGATACGGCACTCCCAGCCGCTGTCACGGCATTTGGCTGCAACCGTGCCGAGCAGGTCGTCGGCCTCAAAGCTTTCGAGCTCAAGGCGCAGTACTCCCATTGCGTCAAGCACCTGCTTGAGTATGGGCATCTGAACGGCAAGCTCCTCGGGCATCGCCTTGCGCTGCGCCTTATAGCCCTCGTATCTCATGTGGCGGAACGTGGGCGCCTTGAGGTCAAACGCGACGCATACGGCCTCGGGCTTTTGATCATCAAGCAGCTTGCGGAGTATCGAAAGAAATCCGTACACGCCGTTTGTGGGCGTACCGTCAGGCGCGTTGAGCATGCGGATGCCGTAAAAGGCCCGGTTTACTATACTGTTGCCGTCAAGTATCATCAGTTTCATCATTTCACCTCACCGCGCAGGCGGACTATCTCGTCCCTCAGCTGAGCTGCAAGCTCAAACTCCAGCATTTTTGCCGCGGCCTTCATTTCCTTTTCCAGCTTTTCTATGAGCTCCCTGCGCTCGCTTCTCGTGAGCTTCACGCCGTCGGCGCGGCGCAGTGCCCTCTCGCTCTCTCCGGATATCTCAATAAGCTCGCGGACGCCTTTCACTATTGTTTTCGGCACGATGCCGTGCTCGTCGTTATACGCCGACTGCCTTGCACGCCTTCGCTCCGTCTCGTCTATGGCAAGGCGCATCGAGCGCGTCACCGTGTCGGCATACATTATGACCATGCCCTCTGCATTGCGTGCGGCACGGCCGATGGTCTGGATAAGGCTCGTCTCACTTCGCAGGAAGCCCTCCTTATCCGCGTCAAGGATAGCTACAAGACTTACCTCCGGCAGATCAAGTCCCTCGCGCAGGAGGTTTATGCCGACAAGCACGTCAAAGTCGCCCAGGCGCAGACTACGGATGATCTCCATGCGCTCTATTGCACTGATATCGTGGTGCATATAGCGGCATTTTATGCCGGCCGCGCCGAGATATTCGGTGAGATCCTCGGCCATTTTCTTCGTGAGCGTCGTCACAAGCGTGCGCTGCCCCTTTTCAATGCGCAGATTTATTTCACTTATCAGATCGTCGATCTGCCCCTCGATCGGACGAACTGATATTTCCGGGTCAAGCAGCCCCGTCGGACGTATTATCTGCTCGGCTATCTGCCCCGCCCTCTCGCGCTCGTAGTCGCCGGGCGTTGCGGAGACGTACACCGCCTGATTTATGCGCTCCTGAAATTCTTCGAATTTCAAGGGTCTGTTATCATATGCCGAGGGCAGGCGGAAGCCGTACTCGACCAGCGACTCCTTGCGCGCCCTGTCGCCGCGGTACATCGCCCTGACCTGCGGCAGCGTGACGTGGCTTTCATCAACAAACAGCAGAAAATCCTTCGGGAAATAGTCGAGCAGAGTCATCGGTGCCGAGCCTGCCGGACGGTTTGAGATTATTCGAGAGTAGTTCTCGATGCCGGAGCAGTAGCCGAGCTCCTGCATCATCTCAATATCATAATTCGTACGCTGAGATATACGCTGAGCCTCCAGAAGCTTTCCGTTATCCTGAAAATACTTAACTCTCTCAGCGCACTCGGCGCGGATATCCTCAATGGCACGTGCCATCTTGTCGCGGCTTACGACGTAGTGGCTGGCAGGATATATCGCGGCGTGGTTCAGATAACGAAGCGGTGCGCCCGTCACGACGTTGACCTCGCTTATCCTGTCAACCTCGTCGCCGAAGAACTCGACGCGGATGGCCTTATCGTTAGAGTAGGCCGGAAATATCTCGACCGTGTCGCCGCGGACGCGGAACATATTGCGCTCGAAGGCGATATCGTTGCGCTCATAGCGAATCTCAATGAGCTTGCGCAGCAGCTCGTCAAAGCTGCGCGTCTGCCCCGGGCGCAGGGATATGACCATGTTTTTATAGTCTATAGGGTCGCCGAGGCCGTAGATGCACGACACGGACGCTACGACGATCACGTCGCGCCGCTCAAACAGGCTGGACGTTGCGCTGTGGCGCAGACGCTCGATCTCGTCGTTTATGGAGCTGTCCTTTTCTATGAAGGTATCGGTGTGCGGGATGTACGCCTCTGGCTGGTAATAGTCGTAGTACGAGACGAAGTACTCGACCGCGTTATCGGGGAAGAACTCGCGGAACTCCGAGCACAGCTGCGCCGCAAGCGTCTTATTATGCGCGAGCACGAGCGTCGGGCGGTTGAGCCTTTCGATTACGCTTGCCATCGTAAACGTCTTGCCCGAGCCCGTAACGCCGAGGAGCACCTGCTCGTCAAGGCCGTTTTCGATGCCTCGCACGAGCGTGTCGATCGCCTCAGGCTGATCGCCCGTAGGAGAGTATGAAGATTTCAATACAAATTTATCCAAGGCTACGCTCCTCGCAACAGTTTTACATTATATTATACCACGCGCGCAGCGCATCGGCAAGATAAGAAAACCTCCGGCCGAAGCCGGAGGTTTTGAGTAGGTTTGCTTAGATCAGATCTGGTAGGACGCCCAGTCGATGTCGGGGAGCTTTTCCGTCCACTTCTCATAAATGCTGTTGCCTACGCGCTCAGCCTTATGATTGTTCGTCGCTTCCTGCATATCGCGGTAGTACCACTTTGCGGTGTCCATATTATCGCTCCAGTTGGTCATCTGTGCAACCGGAAGGAGATCGGACACGTCCTTAGTCTGACGATCGAGCACGCGGTTTATCATTGCCACGGTCTCGGCACGGGTGATGTTATTGTTGGGCTTGAACGTGCCGTCGGGGTTGCCGTTTATCCAGCCGTTGCTGGCCGCAAGCTCGATGTACTTCTGTGCCCAGTGGCCGCTGATGTCGTTGAAGGTCTTGCCGCCCTCCTTGAAGTCGCCGAAGCGGGCTATGATCGCCGCCATCTCTGCGCGGGTGATCGGGTCGTCCGGACGGTAGGTTCCGGCAGGATCGCCCTTGATGATGCCCGCATTTGCAAGCGTCGAGATCGCACGGTTGTACCACTTGCCCTTGGCTACGTCGCTGAAATTATTATCGAGAGAATCAAACTTCGCGCGCGCATCGTCGGTCATCAGGCGGAAGAATATCGTCGCTACCTCGGCGCGGGTCACGTTTGCCGTCGGCAGGGACAGTCCCTCGGGCGTGCCGATGATGTAGTTGAAGTGGTCTTCCTTATTGAGCACCTCGAGCATCGTCAGCGTACCGTTGACGTACTTGATGGCGTAGTTCTTCGTCACGTCCTCGCCCTTGGCGTTCTTGATCACCGCGTCGGAGGGCACGTTCGGGGACGAGCCGGGGACGGACTGGATGCCGGTAATCTTGACGGATTCGACCTTGTCGCCTGCCACGAGGCCGGATACCGTCCACTCACCGCAGGTCACGGGCGTCGGGCCGTACTCGGTCTTGCTGCCGGCGGTGATCGTCAGCTCCTTCGGGGTGATGGTCAGGACGCCGTCGGCCTTGATGACGAACTTGACGTTCGTGAAGCGGGCGTTTGTGTTCTTAAACTGCTCGGCCTTGAGTCCCATCTCGTAAGTGCCGGCGTTCACGCCGCTGGCCTCGGCCTTGCCTGTGAAGGTGAAGTCTGCCTCCGTGTAGCGCGGATCGCTTATCTTCACGGTGTAGTCCTTGACGCTGTGCTCCGTGCCGTCATACACCACGCTGTCGCTGTTGCCCGTGATCTCGACGATGATCTCGTCCATGATCGGGGGATTGGGAGGATAGACATAGTTTTTAGTATTTTTGAATACTACCTTGGTTTCCGCTCCGGCGGCGATAGTTCCTCCGAGCATGTTATTTGTAAGCGTCGCAGTCTTACCGTCGACCGTGGCGCTGACGATGTAGCCGTTGTTGTCGCTCTCGGTCACGGTGTAGTCAAATCCTGCGGGAATTCCTGTGATAGTCTTGCTATCGCCGGCCTTGAGCTTAAAAGTAGCTACGCCGTTTGTGAATGTAACACCGCCATAAGTAGCTTCACCGTTCCAAGGGTCGCCATTCTCCATCAGCGTTACCGTGAAGGTAAACTCCTTGGTGGTGCTTGCCGCGTTGCCGGAAACGGTCTTGCTGATTGTGAGGGAGCCGGGTGCGGTGGTGTTATTGAAGGTCGGTAAATCAATCGTAAGCGACACCGTGCAAGCTTCATCTTTAAAGTAGCTTACTTTGGCCTCGTATTCTTTCTCTACGAGCGTCACTTCGACCTTAACGTAATATACAGTCTCGTCGTAGACGATGCCGGTATCAGTACCTTTTACTTCGCTGAGCTTATAGATATAAGTGCCTTCTTTATCATAAGTCAGATCAAATTTAATTCTGCCGTCAGGGGCGTTAGTGGCATTAGGTATTGTGCGCGTATCTTTGCCGTCAGTGCTTTCAAGCTTAAAGCTGAACTGAACACTGCCAGGAGCATCGTTGTCGAGCTTCTTGGTGGCCTTTATCGTTGCCATTGCGTCGGTGGCTTTGTAGATGGTCAGCATGCCTGAATTTGCAACAGCGACTATGTACTTGCCGGTGGTATCAACAGTTCCTACTGTTCCATCTGGGAATACCGCAGGATAATCGCCGACGTCTTTACCTTCTGCGCCGACTTCAATTCCTTCAAATATAACTCCAGTCACACTGCAAGTGTAACCGCTTATGCTCTGCGTTTCGCCATTGTAAGCGACAGTCTTGCTGTTTGCGGTGAGGGTTACGTTCTTGTAGTACTCGAATATAATAACATTCTCGTTAGGATCAGTACTTATTGTGATGCTTTTAGGATCAGTTGGTTTGGGTGTATAACCCTCAATACTCTTGGGAGACTCATTAGGAGTATTCATCCCGACTGCCAGTGCTGCACCAGCCTTTGTGTCGAGAACGGTATCGCCCCACATGTATTTTACAGTGTAGCCCTCAAGTTTAGTCCACGAGCCTTCCAGCACGACGTTGCCATCCAGCATGTTGAACTGGCCACTGGTGATAGTGGGCTTGGTCGGACTATCATTTGCCACACTCCACCCGCTGAACGTCCAGCCGTCAACACTGGGTTTTTCTGCGACGGTTACGGTAGCGTCTTTCTTGTAGCTTCCGCCCAAGGTTGTAACGTCAGTTGCGCCCTCGGGAGCAGTGTTAGCATACCTGTAAGTAACCGTATATGTCGGAGCTTTGCCCTTGACGCCGGGGACGTTGAAATTGTAGGTTTCGCCGCCTGCGGTGAAGGTCGTTTTGCCGTTCAGGGGGTGATAAGCCTCCTCGTCAAACTCACCGCTTGTGTCGAGCTTAACAGTGTAGCTTGTTTCATATGTATAGGTAGTTTTGCCGTCTGCCGTGACGCCCTGAGCGCCGGAAAGCTCCCATGTATAGGTCTTGCCGCCGTCGTTGGTAGCAAAACCACTCGGCGCTGTACCAACTAAAGAGACATTATCGCCCATGGGGTCGGTAACAGTGCCGCTTTTAAGGCCGTTAACGATCGTGTTTGTTATCGCCTTGAAAGCGTCCATCAGTTCAGTGGTGTTATCCGCATTGTAGGCATGGGAGGCTGAGGTTGCTATACTGCCTTTCAGGAAGTCGCCGACTTTGGGGCCGTCATATTTGTGCTTTTCTTCACCTATGCCAAATAATCCTCCTTCTTTATGAATACTGTCTTTTGTCCAACACTTTTCATTAGCGGCGCCGAAGCAAACAGTGTAGACTCCGGCGACTTTTTTAAGCTCCGTGGCTGTACCCGCCGTAGTATTATTCGTGTAGGGGCATCCGTAAGAGCCATGCTGCTCTGTTCCGTTTCTATAGTAGGTCGGGCAGCCATCTGTCAAGGCAATAACATTTTTTGCGGAAGCAGGAATGTTCTTAACCGTATCTGATGAGAACTGCGCTTTTGCCGTGTACAGAGCCTGATCCAAGTTCGTGCCGCCGCCGGCGCTAAGAGTATTAATAGCACTTTTAACGGCATTGTAATTTTCCTGAACAGAAACGTCGAGCTGTTCATCTTTAGTAACAATTGCTTTTGTATTGAAGGACACAACCGAAACGTAGCGGCTGGTATTCTCAGTATTTCCCTTATATTTGTCAAGAAAGCTAATTGCAGCTTTTTTTGCCGCCGCAAGGCGAGTATCTGCATATTCAACCTCGCCGCTATGACCAGTTTTGCAATTCTCTTTATGAGTATAAATATAATGGCCAGTTAATGGGCCACCTATCCATACCTGATCGCTTTTGTTGCAAGTAGCACAGATATCCATCGAGCCGGAGGTGTCGATAACGAGAACCGTGGCCGCAGAGCCCGGAGGCGTTGTGGAAGTTGTCTGCGTCATGACTACCTTCAGGTCGATTCGATAGGTATTATCAGCGGTTTTTGTTGCAGTCTTGGTTAAAGTAAGCGCGTTTTCGCCAGATAATGAATACGTTGCTGTATCATTAAGATTTTTATCTTCCTGCCAGTTGCCGTCAGTGCTATACTTGCCGTAGACAACAGGATCGTCCCCCCCGTTATCTGCCAGCACAGAGAACGGCAGGAGCGTGAAGATCATGCAGATGCACATCAAAAGCGCAAGTCCGCGTTTTCTTACATTCATTGTTTTTCCTCCTTAAATAAATCAATTCCATTTGCCCGCGGCAGCTTACATTTTTGTTATTAGATGCCATGGGCACACTTTCCCGTGTGACTTTATTGTACTAAACAATTATGAGAAATGCAATGGCAAATTGATGTTTTTCACTATTTTTTTCGTTCATCGTCCATACATGTTGTATGGTATTGTCGTTTTGCGGCGCAAAATGTACGATTTGAGCCGTTTTGTACAGCAAGGTGTCTTGTCATAATGGCATGAAAATATCCGCACTGCGGCGCAGTGCGGATTTGGGAAATGTTATGTTGACTTGGTTTTAGTAGATAGCTGACAGCTGATAGCGGCGACCCCTCAGTCGGCTGCGCTGACAGCTCCCCTTACGCAGGGGAGCCATGGGGGGCGGCAATGTTATCGGGTGCGATTGCCTCCCCTGTGCAAGGGGAGGTGGGTCGGACGCTTGCGGCCGAGCCGGTGGGGTTGTCTTTTTTAGAGGCGATTTAAAATTGTACCGATGCGTATATTGCGGTTGCCCGACCGGAAGCTGCCGACCAAACCGTAAAAAACGGGCGGGCAATGCCCGCCCCTACGTTATTGATTTTTGTTCCGACTATGCCGTAGGGGCGACCATTGGTCGCCCGTCGTGCAGGTTTTGCCGGAAGCGACCCCTCAGTCGGCTGCGCCGACAGCTCCCCTTTCGCAGGGGAGCCAAGGGGGATAGCTTTCAATGCGCAGAAAATATTGCGACCCCTCAGTCGGCTGCGCCGACAGCTCCCCTTACGCAGGGGAGGCATGGGCAATATTACAGCTGCACAAAACGCGATATCATGACGGCAAACTCTGCGCGGGTCGCGCCGCCGAGGGGGTCGAGCAGGCCGCCGGGCTTGCCGGTGATGATGCCGTTTAAATTCGCCCAGCGCATGGCCGGTACGGCATAGTCGCTCACCAGTCCGGCATCGGAGAACGTGCCGGCATAGGATATCGGCGCCTTGAGCGTGCCGCCGGATACGATCTTGTCGGCGTAGCGGTACAGGAACGAAGCAAGCTGCTCACGCGTGACGGTGTCGGTGCCGGCAAAGCGCGTGTCGGTGTAGCCCTTGGCGACGCCGGTGCTGTACGCCCAGGTGATCGCGTCGCGGCTCCAGGCGGCGGTGTTGTCCGTGAACGGGCAGGTCTTTCCGGCGACCGATGGCGAGCCGGCCATGCGGTAGAGCACCGTCACGACCTGTGCGCGGGTGACGATCGCGTTCGGCGTGAAGGTGTTCGCGCCTGTGCCGTTTATGAGGCCGCGCTCATAGGTATTGACGAGGTCTGCACGGTACCACGCGTCGTCGGGCACGTCGGTAAACGGCAGCGGCTCGTACGGGGAGCCCGACTGCTTCGAGCTCATGTAGTCGGCCGGGATGCTCAGCATCCACGACATGCCCAGCTCACCGTAGTGCGCGCTCATGATGCCGACGATGTTGTACAGCAGCGTCGCCATCTCGTCCGGGCAGGCGGTCACGATCTTCATGAGCATCTTGACCAGCGGACGCACCATCTCCTTGACCTGAGAGGCGTTATACTCGGTGATGCCCGCGTCGCGCATCGTGTCAAGGAATATGTCGGCGACGACGGCGACCGCGCTGTCCTCGCCCTTTAAAAGCGCCGATATGAGCCGCGCCATGTTGTCCTTGGCGTTGACCGCAAGGCTCTGCTTGACAGTCTCCCACTGGTCGGGATAGGTGCCGATGAGCGGCAGGACGAGCTCCTGAATGTCGTCCTGAGCGGCGTAGACCTCGGCGCGGGTGGTGAATACCTCTGTGAAGAGCTTTTCGACGAAGATGTCAAGGAATTCGCCCTGGGTCATGACGTCGCCGCGGATGCTCCTGATGATCTTATCTGCGGTCGCGCCCGGGGTCACGGTGACGTATTTGAAGTCGTCAATGCGGTATTTGCCAGCATTTTCAAAGGTTGCAAAGACCTTGAGCATGTTCTCCTTCAGCTGGGCGTAGTTTGTATCGAGCTTTGCCGAGGGCATGACGTGGTCAACGCCGTAGCGTGCAAAGCCCATGCACTCGGGCGCTACGCGCACGACGAGGTCGTTGTAGTTGATGACGTTGTGGATGTTTTCGTATATCCTGCCGCCGACCTTGTTGATATCCGCGCCCTTGGGAGCTTCAAAGGTGTAGATATACATATCCTTCGGGGAGAGTGTGACGTTCTTGCCGACAGAAGCGCCGGACATGAACATATCGTCGAGCGCGCCGCCGAGGAGGTTTGCTCCAGCCGCGCCGCGGCTGTAGCCTGTGCACCAGAGCTTGATCCTGCCTGTGATCTCGCTGTGCTTTGCAAGATAGCTCTGCAAAAAGTTGAGCGCCTTGTCGCGGCAGATGGCAAAGCCTGTGTGCTCACCCTCAAGACCGACGTTTAAGTCGCCCGCCCACTCGGCGTAGTAGCCGCAGCCGCGCAGACCGACGGCGATGACGGTGTACTTCTCGCCGTTTACGCGGATCTCCTTGTTCGCGATGCCGACGCCGAAGGTGTTGCGGCCGGGACGCGTGACGAAGTCCGCGTTTGCCTCGAAGCCGGAAAAGCCGATCTGCTCGAAGAAATCCTCAAGGTTTGCAGGACCCTCGCGGTAGCGCTCGGGGTCTGCGACGTTGCCGGAGGCAAGACACATTGCCATGGTCACAGCGGCAAGATCCTGCCTGTACCGATACGCCGTGTCGGTGAAGTAGCCGTCGCTGTAGGTGAACGGGCACGGGTGATCCGTCTCCATGTCATCATGCCCGGCATTGAACATGATGCTGCCTGTGATGGTCTCGTAGCCCTCGCCGGCCGCCAATGCCGGGAGCGGCACAAGCGAGACAAGCAGCATGAGCACCAGCACGATACTGAGTCCTCTTTTCATTTTTTCTTCCTCCATATTTATTATATTGATTCTTCCTTTTCGATCATTGCAAACATAAGCGTCAGAAGTCCCACCTCGGGGAACGGGCAGAATATGCCGGGGTTTGTCATGCTCATCATGAGTATGCCGATGTAAGACAGGGCAAAGGCGCATACTCCGGTGCTTTTTCTGCCCTGCCACAGCATTTTAAGGCGCTTGATAAATATCCAGCCGTAGGCTGCTGCACCGGCCAGCCCCATTGAGCTAATGACCTGAATAACGGCATTATGATAAAACACAAGACTTCCCGGAACGTAGGCCTTGAATATCTCAATATCCTTAGTGCTGCCGATACCTATGCCTAATACGGGATGGCTGAGGAAATTGTTTATGCCGCGCCTTATAAATTCTATGCGCGTCTTATCGCCGGCAGCGGCGTTTTCTATGCGTGCGGCGTAGAGCTCCGGCACTATAACGACAGCCGCCGCCACCGCGAGCAGCGCGGCGCAGCCGAACAGCAGATTATACAGTCTGCGGCTTTTCTTGTTGGTAATGTAAATGTATATAGCGCACATCACAAGCAGCACCGAGCCGAACAGCAGTCCGCTGCGCGAGCCGGTCATGACCATGGCGATGTACATAAAGGCCGTGCCGATAAGATAGAGATTGCTGCGGCGAACGAGAATGCAGGTCATTGGCAAGCACATAAGAAACATCGTCGTCAAATAATTACGCGGCTTATAAAACAGCACTCCGCCCTTTTCGAGGAATTTATCTAGGTTTTGAATATAAAAGCTGAATATCACAACAGCGAACAGTATTCCCGCCGCGTAGACTGTCTGAGCAACGCGCTCGACTCTGTCATAATCGCGCTTATTCTCAAGACGGGTACAGAACAGGACATAAAGCGCAAGCTGTGCAAGCCCAAGGGCAATCATATAATACATGCTGATGGGTTTTAAATAATCTTGTGCAGAAATTGTCCCGACGCCGCCGAGGATAAGTGCAAGCGATACCGCCGCGAGAGGGTATTTGAGCATACCGGCTCTCACAGGGCGGCGATAGTATATGAGGTTAAATATAAGCGCCAGCGTAAACGGCACTATCGCGTACATCATATACGGCACGAGCTGAGAATAGTCCCTGTAGTATTCGACCGATATCTGCAAAATGAAGCAGATCGGTGCGAGAATAGACATCATATCGTCGCAGAATATAAGCATCAGAATAGCGACGAGCACAAACAGGCACATACACTCAAACGAGGTCTGCGTTACCGTCGCGGCAGCTGCCATTATCAGCAGCACCGGCAGATAGTATTTGCTGCTCCACATTGCGTTGACCGCGCTTTGGCCTTTTTGGAAAAGTGATCTAAGCATGTATACCTCTTTGATTTTCAAATATGCCGACGAGCTTGGCGTAAAGCTCATCGGGCTTTACGGGCTTTAGGATATAGCCCGAAAAATCGCTGAGCGCTCCTCCCTGCTCGTTTATGAAGGCGTCCGCCGTCATGGCAAGTATGGGAATCACCGGGCTGCACCGCTTGCCGGAGGCGCGGATGCGCGAGGTCGCCTCTATGCCGTTCATCTCCGGCATCTGGATATCCATAAGGATGCAGTCGTAATAATAATCGGGCTTTGAGCGGAAAAGCTCCACCGCCTCCCTGCCGTTTTCCGCGCAGTCTACGACCGCGCCGTGCCTCTCGAGCAGACGGCAGGTAATGGTCGTGTTTATTGCGACATCGTCGACTACCATGATGCGCCGTCCGTTTATCGCCGAGCAGTCGACGCTCGCAGTATCCCTGACCGACGCTGTGCCGATCAGATACGGAATATCGACGAAGAACGTCGTTCCTGCGCCGAGCTTGCTTTTTACGGATATAGTGCCGCCCTGGAGGTCGATCATACTCTTGCATATCGCCATGCCCAGGCCGCTGCCGGCCGCTCTGCCGCCGTTTGCGCTCTGCTCCTGCGTGTACGGCTCGAAGAGGTGGCCGATAAAGTCCTCGCTTATGCCGACGCCGGTGTCGGACACCTCAAGGTGAAGCATGGACGATTTTTCGCTCATCAGCCTCTGTGAAGCGATCAGAGTCACGCTGCCGCCCGCTTTTGTAAACTTATTTGCGTTAGACAGCAGGTTATTGAGTATCTTGCGCAGGGAAAGCTCGTCTCCGAGGACGTTGGGGGCATTAAGCCCGTCGGTGTTGATTATAAATTTTACGCCCTTGGTGCTCATTGTCGCGCTGAACACGGAATACACCTCGTCAAGCACGACGGAGATATCGAAGGGCTTTGTGTTTATCTCATACTTGCTGCTTTCGATCTTGCTCATATCCATTATGTTGTTGAGCAGGCTCAAAAGATACTGCGAGGCCTGATCGATCTGGTTAAGATAATCGCGCAGCTCATCATCGTGTCCCTCGCCGACCATTTCACGCGCAAGATATGTAAGACCCGCTATGGAGTTCATGGGCGTGCGTATCTCATGCGACATGTGCGATAGGAACTCGCCCTTTGCGCGGCTGGAATCCTGCGCAAGCTCAACGGAATTGCGCAGAAGAAGCTGCGCCTCAATATCCTGCGTTATGTCCGTTGCAACGCAGACATAGTGCGACTTTATGCCGCCCGTCACAATGGGGGAAAACGCGCATCTGAGCGTAATATCTCTGCCGTCGCCTGTCTTAAACGGGATATCTACCATATATCCGCCGCTGCCGTCGGATGCCGACAGCGCCGATACGACCTTTTCGGCAGTTTCCTTATCAACATTTTCACGCAACGTCTGTATGGCTGAGCGCTCGGTAAAATAGTCGGCAGGAAGTCCCAGAACCTTCTCGGTGTTGGCGCTTATAAAGCAATATTTGCTCTCGCCCTTGGGCTTGATCAGAATGACGTTCGGTATAAACGCGGTCATACTCGAAAACAGGTGCTCGCGCTCTGAAACCTGCTCATACAGCGCCGCGTTTTTGATGGCGATGGATGCTATCGCAGATACCGTGCTCAGAAACGAGAAATCGGCATAGGTATAGCCCACGCCCTTTTCCTTTTCGGCAAGCAGCAGAAGTCCTACGACGCTGCTGCCGTCCTTGAGAGCGCAGATGCAGGAGATGCCGTAATCTGAAAACAGCTCCTTCTCCGAGCCCCACATGGATCTGTACAGGGAATCGGCTTCAAATTCCTTTATTACTATATGGTTTCTGCCCGAATCGTCTTCTTCAAAGTATTTTACGCAGGGATGATCGGACGCGATTGTGAACGCCGCCGGCTTCAATGGCATAGCGCTGCACATCGGAACGTATTTTCCGTTTTGCAGCAGACAAATATACAGCTGATTTACATGTATCTCGTTTTTTATGACCTTTACGGTCTGACGCAGTATGCTGTCAATATCCAGCGTCTTGGAGACGCTGTCGCTGTACTGCTTTATTCTGCTGCCCTGGCGCTCCTCATCAGAAAAAATGGAGTTTAATAGCTTTCTGAACGCGGATATGGCGGCAAAAAGAATAATGGCAAGAAAGAGGAATGCCTCTATCTCCGGGTTTCCCAGATGTCCGCCGATTTTTTTGAACAGCGAAACTATCTTTTCAAAAAACAGCGCGGCTACGCCTACGCACAGTGCAGACGAAACGAGCATGAGTATGCTGCTCGAAATGACCGGCGTTGTGTTGAACATTCTGCGCTTATAAAGCGAGCGGATGAACAAAATGGCAAATGCAAGGCCGAACAGCGTATCCCAGGGGAAGGTATTTCCCGGGAGTATCTGCACGATATTACCGATGGCCATAAGAAAGCAGCCTATTATTAGCTCGGCAACTCCGGGGGCTTTTTTGCCCTTGGCAGCAAGTATCCTGCGAAACAGCTTCAGTATGGAGCCGACAATGAACATGAAAAATACCGTCGGTATTCCGATCCTCCAGTCCATCGCATAGGTATATACCGCCATGCCGTTGCTGCCGACTGACAGCTTAGGCGGTGCAAGGAAAAAGCCGGTCGCGGAAATAATCAGTATGATGAGCGTGCCGAAAAACCAGATCATCCGCTCAAGGCTGTTTTTCACATTTGCAAACTGGTAGACATAGTTATAGACCAGAAATGCTATGGAGAACAGTGCAAGCAGAGAAACATAGTACCAGAACTCGTAGCTCGGGAAAACATTCAGGCGCATGAAAACCGTTCCGCCCGTCCACAGCACGAGGTCGCCCAGCAGTATGAGCCAGGCTCGCATCTCACGGCTGCGCTCTGCCGCGCAGAAGGCAACGAACATAAGCGCAAAGCACAAAAACGCCGCAATATTTATATATATGTATGATACGTTCATGCTCTTTCCTCCGTATACTTTGCGGTTCTGGCTTCGCTGAGCATGGCCTTGAGCCATAGGGAATCGGGGTTTATGCGGCTCATTTTAATCCCCTGCTTTTTTTCAAAGCTATCTATTGTTTTATACGGCAGTATACTTATTTGCAGGGGCTCTATGTTAAGCAGTTTCTTAAGATCCTTATAATCGCTGTCAAAATATCTGAAATACACCGACAGATGCTCGGTGAGCACCTGCTTTGTTACGACGTCGTTAGCCCTTGCCTCGGGAGTTACCTCAAGGTATATGTGCAGAAACGGCGTATTGTCTTCGTCATACTCCTTTGCCGCTATCCAGTCGCCTATGCCGAGCTTTGACATGCGAATTACCTCGGTGATGGATTTTTCGGTTATGCGCGTAAAGCCCGCAATGTCAATAACTGTCGGGATGCGGTCTACATATGTAAAGCGCGGAACACCGGTCACCTTATCAATCTCGGTGCATCTGTACACATCGCCGATGCGATAACGCATGAACGCACCGCCGTGCAGTACGCTTATGACGAGCTCGTACCTTGCACCGGGGCGCACCTCGTCCATCAAGCAGGTGAGCGGCGTGCAGCTCGGATCGGCAAGATTCCTGTGCATCTCGCTTTCAGGGATAAATTCATAAAAGCAGGAGTCCGGAAACAGCACCATGCCGCGCTGCTCCCATGTGTCGCAGCCGACACAGGTTGATTCCGTTCCGGCGGCTACCTCAACCGGCGTTACGCCCCATGCCTCGGCGAGCTTATCACGGTAGCACTTGCCATCGGTTCCGGTACATGCAAAGCCCGTTATGCGGAAAAGGTCTACCGGACGTATCTTGCGATGCTCCCTTCGGCAGTTATATTTTGCCTTTATATACCGTGCAGCGATGACCGGGGATATCTGCACTCCCCCGCCGCCTCTGCCCGAGGATATCTGCTTATCGAAATTCTCCGTTATGTAATTTGCGACGCTGCCCATGGCGAAAAAATAGTCTATGCCGCCGTTAAAGGCCATTTTGAAGCCCTTTTTCATGCGCTGACTGAAGCTGAGGTCTGAATACTCGTCGCTGTCGGGCAGCCACTCAAAGCGCATCTCCTCGTTCATGAGGCTCGGGATAAGTCCTGTTTCATAAGGAAGCGGCGCGCCGCCGTACAGGAAGCGGTGCCCCGGACGAATATTGAAGTCGGCTTTCCCGTGACCCGACACAAGCATGGCCATCGCCATGATATTGTGCTTATACGAATCGAGCATCCTTCGCGTATAAGGCGCAATCTTTATCGGTCGCAGGCCGCCCTCCCATGTCGTTTCTATCCATATCACCGGAGCTTCGGGAAGCGTATCCGGGTCACGGCGAAACAGTACGTCGGCATAGCTTTCATAGCTCGTCAGCGGCATAGTTTGCAGGAACTCCTCGATGCTATCGGGCACGTCGGCCCTGTATATGCTCTTTCCGAGCTCGGACGCGCACCATAAGTTTATCTGCTCCTGCATGAGGCGGCGCTGAATGTACATATATTCTTTTATGTTGAGATCCAGGTAGCCGCAGTATTCGTTCCAAAGCTGCTGCTTACTGAATTTACGCAATTTCTGTTGAAATGTCATATCTTCCGTCCGAAAAATCTATCTTTTTAATATCTTTTTTATCTCCGCCGGGGTCGGGAGCAAAAACGGCACGCGCTTTTTATACTCGTCGTAGCCGCCTATGGAGCGCGGGAACAGCCACTTATCCTCAAATGCCGCAAGCAGCATATTAAACACCGCGTACGCCAAGACTTCCTCCCATGGCAGTGAAAGAGCATAGTGAAGCGAAAAATAAAGTCCCGTAAAGAATATTACACCCGGGTGACGGCACAAAGCGTAAAAGCCCTTATCATACACCTGACGTCCGCTTTCCTGGCTTACATATGCGTCCTTGACGGAAAACGAGCCGAACAGCGCATAAAGCAAAACGAGCAGAAAAGCCGCTGAGACGGCGCACCAGGCGGCATCGGGAGCCTTAAAGCTCAGTCTCGCCGCTGTTGCTGCCGCAAGCACAATAATCCCCAGCGGAAAGCACAGGCGCATGGCTTTCTTATGCCACAAAGCATCGTTTATATCCCCCAGCAGCATCAGCAAAAATGCCGCCAACCCAAGGAGAATCATAGGCTTTTTATCATATCGATCGCGGCGGCGTACTCGCGCTCGACATCGACACGATATCCAAGCGCTTGAGAGGTGTCTCCGTGCCGCAGAGGCTCAGTTATGTCCTTCATCGCGTCGAAAAGCCCGGTGAGCCCCAGCATACCGGAGCAGCCCTTGAGCGAGTGCGCCGCTTGAAAGCCGCTGCATACATCGCCTGCATCGAGCGCATGCATTAGTTGTACGTAATTCGTATCCGCAAGGAACATCTCCAAAAGGCTTCGCAGAAGCTCCTCATCTCCGGCGCAGCGCTCTATGGCGCCGGCATAATCATACCCGTGCGCTGCGTATGCGAATTTGATCTCAGACATTTGCGCCCTCCTTATATTCGAATATCTCGGACGGGCGGCCGCCTGTCTTGCAGTCGAGCGTTATGCCGACCTCGCCGAGAGAGTGCATGTATTTAAGATATCTGCGCGAGGTAACAGTTGAAAGACCGAGACCGTCGCTTATCTCGGTAAGAGGCATTTTCTTTCCCGCATTTTCGCGCATGAAGCCTCTGACCGTCTCGAGCGTCGTCTTATTTATCTTACCGGGGTTCGCACCTCCCTGAGCGGACTGCGGATCGGTGTTATAGTTCCTGTGCGGGCAAAGGAGCGTGTCGACCTTATCCTGCGTCCAGACACGGGTGGTCCTGACGAGCTTCATGACCGTATCGAATCTGGCCACGGCCTTCTCGAGGCGTGCGGCATTAAAGGGCTTGAGGATATAGTCGCAGATGCCGCAGCACATGGCGGAGCGTATGACCTCATAGTCGTCTGCCGAGGTTATCATGATGACCTGAACATCGGTGTTGAACCTCCTCATCTGAGTAAGAAACTCAACGCCGTTCATTCCGGGCATGAAATAGTCGAGCACTATGAGATCCGCGCCGTCGGGCATCTGTTTGAGATATTCCAGCGCATCGGCGCAGCGGCGGTAATTGCCCTCAAGCCTAAGCTGGGTAAATTTACCCAGCTGCTTTTCAAGAATGGAGCAGACCATCAGGTCGTCCTCTACGATAATAGTTTTATACACAAAAACACCTCTGTCTGTCTTTCGGCCGCGGCGCGGCGTTACTCTTTCTGAAATTTAATAATATTTATTTTACCAACTTTTTTTATCCCGGTCAACAGTAATAGGACAATTAGTTTTTAAATGTGTCAGCTTTCACCCCTTGCAAGGAGCCGGATATCGTGATACAATTAGCGAAAACTCAACCGGAGGCCATGATATGACAAACGACGAAAGGCTCGATCTGAAAAAAGAGATCGAGGAGCAGGACGGATATAAATACAGCGACGAGCTGTTCTACACCGGCGAGGGCGATCTGCTCGACACCGCCGAGGGCAGAGCAAAGTTCTGCCGCATAAACGAGACTACCGTATTCAAGAAAAAAGACCCGACGGTCTGGAACAACTACATCTGGGTGTTCAATAATCAGGGCGTCGGCATGACGATAAAGCGCCAGAGCCATGTCGATCCCAAGCTCATGGAGTGCATCGACTATGACGCCGACGGCAATCCCACCGGCAAGGCTTACGAGCCGGCGTGATGAAAAAAACAGGTTCACAAATGTGAACCTGTTTTTTCATTTTCTGTGCTTATTTATTTCTTATCACCAGGTATGCTATGCCGCTGAGGATGAATGCCGCGATGGCGGGGATCGAGAGTATCATGCCGTAGAACAGCAATGCAGACAGCTCGAACGTTATGTTAAATCCCTCGGGAACAACAAACCACGCGAGAAGGAAAAATTCAAAAACAAGGAGCAGCAGGAAATCATACTTTCCGCGCTTTTTTGCGGCTATCGTCAGAACGACGGCGCCGAGCACGGGCAGGATATACAGATACCATATTCCGTATATCGTATCGGGAGGTATCATCGGTCCGCCGCCTATCCGCTGCGCCGCAAGACTGATCCCGCAGAGGCAAAACAGCGCGGCATAAGCCCACCATTGGCGTTTTTTACGGGTTTCCACAGTAGTTCCCTCCTAAGTTAAATTTGTAAATATATTATAGCACATTGAACGCACTCTGCACAATGTGTTTTTACATATTCAAAAAAATGTAGCACTATTACCAACAAAAAGCGCAGGCTCAGGGTCGTGAGCCTGCGTTTTTTGTTAAAGATTACTTATTCCACTCGGCGACCTGAGTGCGCAGCCAGTCCGCCCACTGATCGATGCCCTCGCCCGTTCTTGCGGAGATGGGGATGATGGTGATATTGGGGTTGAGCTTTTTGACGTATTCCCTGCACTTTTCAAGGTCAAAGTCGAAGTACGGCATGACGTCTATCTTATTGACGAGCAGTACGTCGCAGATCGAGAACATCAGGGGGTACTTCAGGGGCTTGTCATGACCCTCGGGAACTGAGAGGATCATCGCGTTTTTCACAGCGCCCGTGTCAAATTCCGCAGGGCAGACTAGATTTCCTACGTTTTCGAGTATCGCAAAGTCTATATTCTCCGTGCCGAGGCCCTCAAGCCCCTGCTTTGTCATGCCCGCGTCGAGGTGGCACATGCCGCCCGTGTGCAGCTGGATGACCTTCGCGCCTGTCTCCGCGATCGTATGAGCGTCGACATCCGAGTCGATATCCGCCTCCATAACGCCTATGCGCATCTCATCCTTGAGCGCAGCGATGGTCGCCTTGAGGGTTGTGGTCTTGCCCGAGCCGGGGGATGACATGAGATTAAGCAGGAATGTTTTCTCACGCTTGAGCTCCTGTCTGAGCTTATCCGCTTCCCTGTCGTTGTTTTCAAATACGCTTTTTTTGATTTCAAGTACTCTGAAGCCTTCCATTTTCGATGCACCTCTGTCTTTATTAGTTTAGTGAATTCATTATTGTGTTCAGGACATTATCGAAATTCCTGCTGTTTACCGAGTATTCGGCACTGGCAGCTCTTGTCGTGCCCTCGCCCTTTTTGCGCATCGTGTCTACTGCGTCCATGAGCTTATCATAAAGCGAAAGCTCTGACGACGAGCTCTCCTTGCCGATGGCTGCAAGGTAGCCCGTGTCTCCGACAAAGCTGCTGTTATTTTTCTGTGAGGTGAACCAGCGCAGAAACTCAACTGCCGACCTTTCGTGCGTATTATCCGACGCGAGAACGGTCATGCCGGTGACCTTCTGCGTATACGCGGGCTTACCGTCCTTCATATACGGGAAGCTTACAAACTCAAAGTCGTCGCCGCTGAGCTTATCGGCGTATTTCATGAGGTCTGCCGATGATACTATCGCCGCGGCGACGTCTCCGTCGGCCAGCTTTTTTGCCGCCTGACCGCCGGATGAGGTGAAGCCTCTGTCATATGCTGTTTCAGCAAGGAGCTTATATATGTATTTGCAGTTATCGCTTTCGGTATCGTGAGGGCTCACGCCGTCAAATGTCTCGCCGAGCTGCGCTACGGCGTCGCGGAAGAACAGCGAGTAGTCCGATATCGTGAAAAAGCTCTTCGAGCTGCGCTTATAGTACTCATCGGCAACCGAGCAGAGCTTCTCGAAGCTGGATATTGCCTCGAAATCGGCAAAAAGCGCGGTGTTTACAACAAAAACATTCGTCTCCGCCGCTATCGGTACGGAGGAAAGCCCCTTTGAGCCTTTCGCTTCGGCCGTCATGCTCTTATCATAACCTGAGGTCTCCCAACTGCCGAAATATTTGTCCATATCGGCAAGCTTATCCTGATCGTCGAGCCATGCCGCAAAGTCCGTATCGCAGGCAAGGATATCCGGCTTTTCTCCGCCGCCTGCGAGCGCATCCTCAACGCTTTCATAAAGCTGCTCCTGAGTGTCGAAGGACTTGGCATTTATTTTGATGCCGCAATCGGCACCATCAGTTTCGTTATACTCGCCGCACATGGCGTAAAAGCCGGACCACATCGCGTCGTCGTTTACATACCAAACGCTCAGCGTCTGCTGCTCATCGGGCTTAAACGGCGCATAATGGGCAAAGTATATGTATATTACGCCGCCGAGCAGCAGCACCAGAGCCGCCGCAATTGCGAGCTTATACTTGATCTTTGACATTTTCCGTTCCTTTTTGCCCGGTCAATACCGGACATTTTGATTTTACATAGCTTTTATATCACATTTTCCCGTCGTTTTCAACCGCATTGTGTCGATGCGCACATAAGATGCATATATCTTGTGGCCGAGCAAAACGGCAGG
>ULTU01021104.1_pt1 | contig 34223 bp, 26 predicted proteins | sample 1957861 | NCBI WGS metagenome assembly ULTU01 (sample SAMEA4835742, study PRJEB28245) | human gut metagenome | biome: gut microbiome; material: fecal sample | place: Denmark | collected 2008
GATGATCTGTAAACCGGACGGATTCTGAATTGCCACATCAATGCAGAGATCAAGTTTTTCTCCCTCTGACAAATTGCTTACCGGCAATCCATTGATAAGAGGTATTCCGTCTTTAACGGTCAGACCCTCAATCGGAATCTCTGCGGTTTCCAGAATGGTTCCCGGAAGAGTTCTTGCCAGTTCGATCTTCTCTGTAAGACTGTTTGACTCACTCTGCAACTCATCAACCTCTTTCTGGATGTTCAACATTCTGCGCCACTCATTGATATGGCCTTTCATCTTCTCAGTCTCATTGGCTTTTGCCATAAGATCATCAATAGGTGTGGTTTCCATATCTGCGTATTCTGCGTAGGATGCCTGCTCAGCTTCATACTTAGACACGGATGCCTCATACTCCGACTGAATTACCTTTACCTTGTCCGCTTTTACACCGGCAAGTCCGTCTTTCTTCTCTCTGAGAGCTTTTATTCTCTCTTCAAGCTGCGCTAACTCACTCTCAATGTTCTTTTCCTGCTGAGCCATTTCCGTATCAAGTGCGGCAATCTTAATTTCCTTGTCTGCCTGGAATGAGCGGATTTTTCCATCGTGGCTGTCTCTAAGGCGTTTTGCCTTTTCGATAGTCTCGTTATTCTTGCGGATCTTCTCAATCTCTGTGTAGAGGTCTGAGAGGTTTTCCTTTTCCCATCTCTCTCCGTCATAGTCGATAGGAAGTGAGCTACCAATATCTGCGATAACTGCTTTCTTCGCGCGAATATCACGGTTTACATCCTGGCGGTGCATGAAGTAGTAACCGTTCTCCGCCTGAATATCATTCAGGACAGCCAAGATATTCTGCTCGTAATTTACATCCCTCGGAATTTCCCCGAACCATTCCTTGATGGTGTCAAGGTTCCAATCGTACTGAATCATATCCAAAATCGTTGCGTTCTGGGTTTTCTTATCCATAGAGATGAACTCCATAGGGGAAAGCTGTAACGGTGTGAATATGGTTTTCAGAAACGACTCAGGACTGGGAATTACATTGCCATTCTGCTTAACAGATTTGTAATCTGTCATTGCTGTTCTGGCTTTTCTGTCAATGGAGAGACCGTTATCTGTTTCTATGTAGATCTCTCCCTCTGTCTCTCCGTTTTTTACGATAAATTCACGGTCGGAGGAATTTGTAAGAGCATATCTGATTGCGTCAATAACGGATGTTTTTCCAGTACCGTTGTCTCCGACAAGTTCAATGTTCTTTCCGTCCCCCTGCCATTCCTTAATCCCGAAGAGCTGCTTTATCGTGATTTTTGAAATCTTCATGGTGGATTTTCCTTTCTCTGTTTATGGGGTTCGGCAATGCCTTACCCCTAAACCGCTACTGAATTACTGTTACGTTGGATGCCTGCGGTCCCTTGGTTCCGTCAACAACATCAAATTCTACGGGCTGTCCCTCTACGAGAGTCTTGTAACCGTCCATCTGTAATGCGCTGAAATGGCAGAACACGTCAACTCCATCTTCGCCGGTAATGAAACCGTAGCCCTTTGCGGCGTTGAACCATTTAACTGTACCTTTTCTCATGGTGCGTCTCCTTTCCTCAAAAATATCTATTAAACAATCCTTGCGGATGCTTAACCTATACCAAGTCGTTCTTTCTCCTGATCCAAAAGGTGGCGATATATGTAAAATCCCCACTTGGATTTACCCTCTCGCTTTATGGCATATCCAATAGGCAATTTCTCCCTTTTCATAAGTTCACGGAGCGTAATCACATCCATTTGCAACTCTTTCGCTGCATTTTTTGGTGTTACTCTCTCACTGTTCATTGCTTCTTACCTCAATCTGTTCGTTTTGCTGTGTCTTAGTTCGTTGTGGATTATCCTTTTCATGTTTGTTTGACTAAACTTTTTGGGTAAAAAGTTTGCTGACAGGGACATTCAAAGCCGCCGCCAACGATTTCAGAGTACCGACCATAGCCTCATGCTCTTCGTTGTTTTCAAGCAGAACTATGGTTGTTCTGCTTACGCCAGACATTTGAGCTAACTGTTCCTGAGTAAGTTTCTTCTTTTCTCTAAGTTCTCTGATTCGATACGCCATTACTGCGCCTCCTTTCTTTGTCCGATGTTTGCTCGACTGAACAATTTGAGTATAGCCGACTAAACATTTATTGTCAAGCACATTTTACAAAAAAATTGACTTTTTGCACAGTGCATTGTATAATGGACTAAACATTGAAAGGAGGTTTTCTTATGACATTAGGGCAGATAATAAAGGCATACAGAGAGACAAACAGCATGAGTATGGATGACTTTTCTAAGGCTAGTAAAATAAGTAAAGGGTACATATCACAGCTCGAAAATAATCTCAATCCAAAAACAGGAGAACCGCCTGTTCCGTCTATTCAATCTATAAAGAAAGCTGCAAACGGAATGTTTATGACGTTTGACGAATTATTCTCTCAGCTTGACGATAATACGAAAGTTGACGCAGAACCGGAGAAAGTGAAGATGGCCAAAAAGGCTATCCGTATTCCTGTGCTTGGTAACGTGGCAGCCGGAGTTCCTATTGAAGCCATTGAGGATGTTATAGATTATGAGGAAATATCAGAAGAATTGGCTCACACTGGGGATTTCTTTGCTTTGAAAATAAAGGGAGATTCCATGGAGCCTCGTATCTGCAATGGGGATGTTGTGATTGTCCGCAAACAGAACTATGCAGAATCAGGCGATCTTGTCATTGTGTTAGTCAATGGAGACAGTGCCACTTGCAAAAAGTTGGCAAAGTTCCCTAGTGGAATCAGACTCATTCCTTTTAATCAGACCTATGAGCCTATGTTTTATTCAAATGAGGAAATTGAGAATAAGCCAGTGAGAATCATTGGTAGAGTCGTTGAAAATCGGCAAAAATACTAAAATAGAAAACCGCCTCTGCTGCTAACAGAGACGGCATCTATAAACACACACCGGAAAGATCCGATGAATGTTTGACTGAACACCTTGCATTATATCATCTTCCCGGTAGAAAAACAATATACCGGGCATTTTTACGCCCATTTTTAGGAAAAGGAGGATGATATTATGCGTCTGCCAAACGGTTACGGTAGTGTAATCAAACTAAAAGGCAAGAGGCGTAAGCCTTATGCCGTCCGAACTTCTGAAATTGCGGAATTTGTAGAGATTGATGCTCCGAAAGATCCGCCGTCTAATATCCGCCGGGAACTCAACCGGTATAACTTCAAATGGAAAAGAAAAGCTCAGATGTGGGCTGCCATTTCCTCAGATGCCATCTGTGAGTTCGCTGAGACTCTGATGCAAGAAGAGGGCTATGAGTATTCCATAGCTTACCGGCAAACGTTCAAATACCTTGAATACTTCGCCAAACAGGAACACGCCTATGCTTTTCTGTCGGAATTGAATAATGCCGATGTGGTTGCGGAACATATTAAATACGCCGAGACACCTACTTTTGCAGAGATGTATGGAAAGTGGAAAAATTATCGAAAGGCTCTGCCGGATAAGATTTCATCAAACACCTGGCGGAACTATGAGATTGCTTTCAACCACTTATCAGATTTGCACCACAAGAAATTTAATGCCCTACGAACTGATGAGGTTCAAGAGTGTATCAATAAATGGACCTGTAAATCAAACTCTACTGTCTCTAATATCCGCACGGTTCTTAACAATCTATACAAGTATGCCCTGATGAACAACTATATAGAAAAAGATTTGTCTCAGTTCTTTGTATACTCATGGGTTGATCCGACAGAACAAATCCATAGCAGATATACCAATGAAGAAATTGCAACCCTTTGGTCTAAACTGTATGTGATAAACAATGTGGACCTCATTCTCATTACGATCTACACCGGCCTAAGACCTACGGAACTTTTGGAGATAACCACGGATAATGTGCATCTGGATGAACAATACATGATTGGGGGAATGAAAACAGAGGCCGGCACAGACAGAACAATACCAATCGCAGACAAAATTTTGCCACTTATAAAGAACCGGTTCAATCCGAACAGAAGATTTCTTGTGAACAACAAGTATGGAAACCACTACACCTACGGATCATATGTGAGCGCAAATTTCAACACCGTTATGAACAAACTTGGTATGCAGCATCTCCCACATGACGGCCGCCACACCTTTGCCTCACTGATGGATGATGTTGGTGCAAATGATGTTTGCATAAAACTGATAATGGGGCATAGCATGAAAAATGATATTACAAAAGGAACCTACACGCACAAATCTATACAACAGCTCATTGATGAGGTCAATAAAATTTAAGGGAGGTTATGCCTCCCTTTTTCTGTATAAATATGCTCAAAATCCCAGTATATTATGCGTATATTATACAAAATGAGTTGTATCTTGCGTGTATATTACGCGTGTATTGTACGCATATTACTATCAAAAATCTACTCAAACCAACGAACACTTTCTTCAAAAATACGCACAATAAAACCCCGGAAACATTGAATTTCCGGGGTTCGTTTTTATTGATTAGCACACACCCTGAGCTAACATCGCGGTTGCAACCTTCTCGAAGCCGGCGATGTTCGCACCAACGACGAAGTTGTTCTCATAGCCATACTTCTTTGCAGTCTCTGAAACGCTCTTATAGATGTTCACCATGATGCCGTGAAGCTTGCTGTCGACCTCCTCGAAGCTCCAGCTCAGTCTCTCGGAGTTCTGAGACATCTCGAGTGCAGAAACCGCTACGCCGCCAGCATTGGCTGCCTTACCTGGCATATAGAGAATCTTCGCAGCGAGGTAAGCATCGATCGCTGCCTCGTCGGAAGGCATGTTGGCACCCTCACATACACACCAGCAGCCGTTATCGATGAGCTTCTTTGCATCCTCACCGTTGATCTCGTTCTGTGTTGCGCATGGAAGTGCGATGTCACACTTTACGCCCCATGGACGCTCACCCTCATGGTACTCGGAACCCGGAACGCGGTTTGCGTACTCCTTGATTCTCGCTCTCTCAACCTGCTTGATCTGGCAGAGAACCTCGAAGTTGATGCCGTTCGGATCATAGATATAGCCGTTGGAGTCAGAGCAGGTAACAACCTTCGCGCCGAGCTCCTCTGCCTTCTGGATCGCATACTGTGCAACATTACCGGAACCGGAAACGACGATGGTCTTTCCCTTCAGCTCCTTGCCGGCACCCTTTACCACCTCGTCGGTGATGTAAACGAGGCCATAGCCGGTTGCCTCCGGACGAGCGAGGGAACCACCGAAGGTGAGGCCCTTACCGGTCAGTACGCCCTCATAGAGGCCGGTAATTCTCTTATACTGGCCATAGAGGTAGCCTACCTCACGTCCGCCGACACCGATATCACCAGCCGGAACGTCGGTATCCTTACCGATATACTTGTAGAGCTCGGTCATGAAGCTCTGGCAGAAACGCATCACCTCTGCATCCGACTTGCCGTGCGGGTCGAAGTCCGCACCGCCCTTGCCGCCGCCGATCGGAAGGCTGGTCAGAGAGTTCTTCAGAATCTGCTCCATACCGAGGAACTTAAGAATCGACTGGTTTACAGACGGATGGAAACGGAGACCGCCCTTGTATGGTCCGATGGCGGAGTTAAACTGTACTCTATAGCCGAGATTTACGTGGTTTACACCCTTATCATCGGTCCATGGTACTCTGAATGTAATAATTCTCTCTGGCTCGACAAATCTCTCCAGAAGAGCATTCTTACGATATACATCCTCGTTCTTCGAAACGATCGGGTCCAGAGACTCGAGAATTCTCTTTGCAGCCTCGAGAAACTCCGGCTCGTGCGGATGCTTTGCCTTTAATCCTTCGTAAACTTCATCAACATAAGACATAAAATTTCCTCCTTCAGGAACAGCTTATTTGGTTTAGTTTAAAAAATCCGGATACCAAGACATAGTGCGCCCGTTCTTTCCTGAAGGCGCCCCCATTGGCTCCGAATCCATGTTTTATCGGGGTAACTATAACATGCCATAATCTTTACGTAAACAAAAAATTTCTGGCATAAATAAATATTATGGGGCGGAACGCGGGCGCTACTGTTCAGGCGTAGGATCGTCTTGGACTGAAGCTGGCTCTGGGGTCTATGCATCTGAAATGGTTACGAATAGTTGATATTTTTACGATGAATGATATGTTTGTCTCATGATATTTTATTCAAATCAAATTGATTTGAACAAACAGAGAAACTATATCCGTCCCTCTAAAAAGAAGACCTGTATAACGGAAGAAAACACGAATCGAGGAATTCTTATGAACACATCGAAGCCTTTAAATGGAAGAGTTTTAATCAGCGATGGGCTGGGCAGAGACTGCTTCAACACCCAGCTCCTCTACTTCACCTGCTCGTCACTCAGCGCGGATGACGAGCGCATCTATCTGATTTCGGACCGGGATGGACATCCGAATGTCTGGATGCATGACATGTTCCGCGGAACCGACCGGAAGCTGACGGATAATCAGAAGGGCATCCTGAAGAGCTACGTCTACTTCGATGGAACGCAGAATGAAGGACTCGGAAAGGCCAGCGTATGTCTCGATTATATCCGTGAGCGGATTTACTATATCCAGGATGATAAAATCTGCAGTTCTGACCGTGAGGGAAATATACGGGTGCTGAATCGGGTACCGGATGGCCGTATGACTGCCTTTACTCATGTGAGTCTCGATGGTACGAAGCTGTGTGTGCCGATGACAGATGGGCGTATCCTCGATTTTGATCCGGATACCGAGGGGTACGGCCTCGATAAACGTCCGAAGTACAACATTGACCAGCGTGCGCAGGATGAAAACCTGAACTCGTATCTCTGTGTTTACGATACCGAGAGTGGAGCACTTCTCTATGAGAAAACGATTCCGCTCTGCTGGATCACGCACGTGCAGTTTCACCCGCTCGATTCAGACATCATCATGTATAACCATGAGTGGTCGGCCTTTGATTGTGGCATCCGTCGCGTAAACATCTATGACCACCATCAGGATATCTTCTACCATGTCCGGACAGAGGGCGATGATACGAAGGGAAATCCGCGAGGGTATGTGCGCAGTCGAAACGACTGGGTCTGCCATGAGATGTGGACAGACGATGGACGAAGTATCATCTACCATGGCGGCTACGAAAACGGTCCGGCGATGGTCGGTCGCTGTGATATCGACTTTTTGAAGACGGATGCAAACGGCCTGCCGGCCCGCACATTCTGGGAAATCGCCCTGCCGGATGAGTACAATGCTTACGGCCACTTCCTGATGGACCACCGCGGCAATCTGACCTGCGACGGCTACTATCGCATGCCGGGTGAAAAAATCATCGAGCGCGAGAACTCGACCGACAACGGCCCGGATCCGCATCGAAAGGATGGCGCCTACATCACGAAGGTCGAGCCGGACTGGGATGAGGGCATCCTTCACTGGGTTCCACTCTGTAAGCATGACTCCGACTGGCTCGGCCAGGACGCACACCCGCATCCGATCTACGCCCATGCCGGTGACCGCATCTTTTTCAACAGCCGCATGGCTCATACGGTCAATGTCTACGCCGTCTCGGCGCGCACGCCGCAGTAGATCACCTGTTACAGTCCAGCTAAATAGCCACCACTCTCTGAACCGCTATGACTGAACGATCGGAATCACCGGTTTCTGCTGGCAACCTATTGACATCTGTGGGTTAACTTCTTATAATTTTCACGTTCTGTAAACTCGTAGAAAAAGTGAGGTTAACTTCTTATGACGAATACAACCACGAAAACCCTGACACTTACGGCTTTATGTGCAGCACTTCTCTGTGTGCTGTCTCCGATGTCCATCCCACTTCCGGGTGGTGTTCCGATTTCTCTCGCAACCCTCGCGGCTGCCTTCGCTGGTGCGCTGCTCGGTGCGAAGTACGGTACCCTTTCCGTGCTGATCTATCTTCTGCTCGGTGCCTTCGGTCTTCCGGTTTTCGCCGGCTACAGCGGTGGCTTCGGCTCCTTTGTGAAGCCGTCCTCCGGTTACCTCATCGGTTATCTTTTCCTCGCATTCCTGACCGGCCTCATCTATCACCGCTTCGGTCGTGAGCAGAAGGGCAGCCAGAAGTACCTGCTTCTCTTCGTCGCACAGCTCGCCGGCGAGGTGATCCTCTATATCTTCGGAACTGCATGGTTCATGTACCTCATGGGTGCGCAGGGCAATGCTGCCATGGCGACACTCGGTGGCGCGCTCGGTGCGTGCGTGATCCCGTTCCTGCCAGGTGACTGCGCAAAGATGATCGTAGTCTGCATCGTCATCCCGGCACTCGAGAAGGCGCTGAATGCCGCCGGCCTCGCGGTGAAGGTCGCGTAACGCGTTATTTTACTTATTCATTTTTTCTCCATAAAGAATCCCCTGGGTCGTATGGCCCGGGGGATTCTTGTATCAGGGGTTTATGGGGTCAGACCCCCTTACAAAATTCTTAAGGCCGTCGTGATGGGGCTCTCCCCGCCACGACGGCCTTTTCATCCTATGATTTCCGGCGGTCCACGCCGCTTTCGCGGTAGAAATACGCCTTCCGCTCGTACATACGTATATCGGCTGCCTTCGAGATCTCATGGACGCTTTCCCACGGATGCTCTGTGCTCAGCACATATCCCCAGGCGATGCTCATGCTGTCCACGAGCTCACCCTGCCAGTGCGCGACATCCACGTCGAAGTCCTGAAGCCGCGCATCCAGCGCATCCAGCTCCCCGGTGACGATCACGACGAACTCATCGCCGCCGATGCGGTACACCCTGCCGATATCCGCGAAGCTGCGCTTCAGCGTTTCGGCCGCCGCACAGATCAGCTCATCGCCAGCCGCGTGCCCGCGCGTATCATTGACCTGCTTAAGTCCATTCACATCCATCGACAGATAGGCCCAGGCCGCCTGCAGATCGAGCTTCGCGATATCCGTCTCGTACGCGTGCCGGTTCCCGCAGCGCGTAAGCTCGTCCGTCATCGAGGTATAGAGCAGCTTCTCCTTTTCGTACTTCTCCTTCATCACCTCTGCGAGCATATAGATCATGCCACACGACGCGAGTATCAGGTACACTCCGACGATAAACATCGCAACGAAGCTGCTTTCGAGGTACACTGCCTTCTCCTCCGTGATCACCACGAGGTACTTCGCGTCCTTCTGCAGCATGCATCGACAGTCCTCTCCCTTTACGACGGCATCCATTCGTATGGTCCGGCCAATGCCGACGGCCTCTGCATCGATGCCGAGCTCCTCGAGACGCCGGCCGAGCTGCGTACTGTCCGTGGCCCCCTCGATCTGCTTCGTCTCCGGATCCGCGACATAGAGCTCCATGCCTTTATAGAGCGGCATATCGGCCACCACGGAGGGAACCTGGTTCTGCTTCAGCTCCTGCAGCAGATGCTTCGGCGTGATGCCCACCTGAATCATCTTCGAGCCGCTTTCATCCCAGACGATGGCATACATCATCTCCTTGCCTTCGGCGGTATTCGGCGTCACATCCTGGCACATCGACAGCTGTTTATCTGTCAGCATCGGCTTAAAATAAGCCATCTGCGCACCGGTATCGAAATTATAGCCGAAGTACTTCGGGAGCGTGCCGCTGTAGATCATGCCCGTCTGATCCAGAAGGTGGATCTCGTCCACTGAAATCAGCTTTGCAATCCGCTGGAGCTCATCGACATCAAGCTCCGCCTCCGGCTTCGCATCCAGGATATAGGACACCGCACGCGCCCGGACGATATAGTCCGACTTCAGCGATTCGATCATATCCGCTTCACTCTGCTCATTCTTTTCGAGCACCGTAAACACACGATCCAGCATCACCTCAGAGATCCTGTATGTCATCTTATCATTTACATATTTTAAAATGCCGGCCTCCAGCATCAGCGCGACCACGATGACGGCGATCGCCAGCGCCGCCAGCCTTCTCTTCTTCATAAACACCACCCTCTGCCTGTCCGAACAGAAATCAGCTTCTGCCGGCTCGAACAGAAAAAACTCTGTCGAAGTGCCGATGAATCAACACGTTTATCATATCATGGCTCACCGCCATGCACCAGTTTATTGAGCCTCTTAAGTTTATGGGGTCTGACCCCATTAAATTTTTCTAAACAGATTCTAAACTGGACTTTATGGGGTCAGACCCCCTTACGAAATTCTTAAGACACCGCAATAAAAAGCCGCCCGGAAACGTCCGGACGGCTTTTATTTATGAACTTGTTGCCACAAGGTTCAAACGATTTGATTAAGCGGTGTACTCATCCATGCAAGGAAGAATCTCGACTGGTGTTGCGTCGTTCTTCTGGTAAGCCTTGCCGTAGAATGCAAGCTTGTACATCTCCTTGATGTCGGAGATCAGCGGGTATCTCGGGTTTGCGCCGGTGCACTGATCATCGAATGCATTGGTGCTCATCTCATCGAGGGTCTTCAGGAAATCCTCCTCGGTTACGTTGTAATCCTGGATGCGCTCCTTGATGCCGACGGTGCGCTTCAGCTCTACGATCTTATCGCAGAACTTCTGAACAGCCTTGGCATCATCCTTCTCAACGACACCGCAGAAACGTGCGCACTCTGCATATCTGTGGAGTGTGTGCGGATACTCATACTGAGGGAAGGTACCCATCTTTGCTGGCTGCTCCGCCGCATTGTAACGGATAACCTCGGTGAGGAGGAGTGCGTTTGCGATACCGTGCGGGATGTGATGGTAAGCACCGAGCTTGTGTGCCATGGAGTGGCAGACACCGAGGAAGGCATTGGCGAAGGCCATACCTGCCATGCAGGATGCGTGTGCCATCTCATCTCTGGCCTTGACATTGGTCGGCTCGTTAAAAGCAGTCGGCAGGTACTCGAAGACGCGCTTCATCGCCTGAAGAGCGAGACCATCGGTATACGGTGTAGCCATCATGGACGCGTATGCCTCGAGTGCGTGTACGAGAACATCGAGTCCGGATGCAGCGGTGAGGCCGCGTGGCTGTGTCATCATGTTGTCGGTATCGATGATCGACATGTTCGGAAGCAGCTCGTAGTCCGTGATCGGGTACTTGGTGCCCGTGGTCTGGTCAGTGATAACCGCGAACGGTGTAACCTCAGAACCGGTACCAGAAGAGGTCGGGATGGCTACGAAGAGTGCCTTCTCACCCATCTTCGGGAACTGGTAAACCTTCTTACGGATATCGATGTAACGCATCGACATATCAGCGAAGGTTACATCCGGGTGCTCGTAGAGAACCCACATGATCTTACCGGCATCCATCGCAGAACCACCACCGAAGGCGATGATGCAATCCGGCTGATAACGACGCATCTGCTCAGCGCCTTCCTCAGCATTGGCCAGGGTAGGATCCGGCTGTACGTGTGAGAATACGCGGTAGTCGATGCCGAGCTCATGGAGCTTGTCGGTGATCGGCTTGATGTATCCTGCAGAATCGAGGAAGGAGTCGGTTACGAGGAACACCTTCTTCTTATCATAAACTTCCTTTAACTCAGCGAGGGCAACTGGCATGCAGCCCTTCTTGAAGTAAACCTTAGATGGGGTACGGAACCAGAGCATGTTTTCTCTCCTCTCTGTCACAGTCTTATAGTTCAGCAGGTGCTTGACACCGACGTTCTCAGAAACAGAGTTTCCACCGTAGGAGCCGCAGCCCAGTGTCAGAGACGGAGTGAGCTTGAAGTTGTAAAGATCACCGAGACCACCCAGGGCAGACGGCTGGTTCAGGAGGATACGGCAGGCATGCATCACATGTGCGTGCTTTGCAATCTTCTCGGTCTCACGCGGATCGATGAAAAGAGAAGCCGTATGTCCAGGACCACCCTCCATCAGAAGCTTTTCACAGCTTACAAGTGCAGAGTCGAAATCCTTTGCCTTATACATACCAAGTACCGGCGCGAGCTTCTCATGTGCGAACGGCTCTGCCTTCGAGTTATCGGTCACCTCTGCGATGAGAACCTTCTTCGAGTGCGGAATCTCGATGCCGCACATCTCGGCGATCTTCCATGCCGGCTGGCCGACGATCTTTGCGTTCATGGAGCCGTTGATGATGATAACCTTACCAACCTTCTCCTTCTCCTCCTTACTCAGGAAGTACGCACCTCTGTACTCAAACTCCTTCTTTACCTTATCATACACATCTGCTACGACGGTGCAGGTCTGCTCAGAAGCACAGATCATACCATAGTCGAAGGTCTTCGAATGAAGGATGGAAGAAACGGCCATCTGGATATCTGCAGTCGAATCGATGATGCAAGGGTCATTACCTGCACCTACACCGAGTGCCGGTGTACCGGAGCTGTACGCTGCGTTTACCATGCCAGGACCACCGGTTGCAAGGATGCAGTCTGCGTCATGCATGATCTCATCCGTCATCTCAAGAGACGGCTCATCGATCCAGCCAATGATGTTCTCTGGAGCACCTGCCTTGACAGCAGCATCGAGAACGACCTTCGCAGCATAAGTGGTGCACTTCTTCGCTCTTGGGTGCGGGCTGATGATGATACCATTTCTGGTCTTTAAACAGATCAGCGTCTTGAAAATAGCGGTCGACGTCGGGTTCGTCGTCGGGATAACTGCAGCCACGAGACCCAGCGGCTCTGCGATCGTCTTGGTTCCGAAAGCCGGATCCTCATCGATGACACCACAGGTCTTCGTGTTCTTATACTTGTTGTAGATATACTCGGCGGCGTAGTTGTTCTTGATGACCTTATCCTCGACGAGACCCATACCGGTCTCCTCTACTGCCATCTGAGCAAGCGGAATACGCATCTGGTTTGCAGCCGTTGCAGCGGCGTTGAAAATCTTATCTACCTGCTCCTGTGTGAAGTTTGCGTACTTCTCCTGTGCTTCTCTGACAACCGCGATCTTCGCCTGCAGAGAATCCATGTCCTTAACGATCTCCGGATTCTTTAATTCCTTACTCATGTGTGATCTCCTTTTTGTGGCAACAACTATAGATCAAATTATCTCACGCCGATTGATAATTAATTATCGTTAATTAATTATCAATCGAGATACAAGTAGTATACATGTCTGTTAATTAATTGTCAATCGCTAATTCAGATTATTTTTCACCACATACAAATAGGAGACGGAGACAGGGCTGCCCTTCGGACAGTCCTGTCTCCGTCTCCATCTTCATCCGGTCACGCCCAGAACACCCAGATAAACGCATACCCGGTGAGCACCGCCGCCAGCGTAAACGGCAGTCCGATCTTCATGAAATCGCCGAACGATACCTCATAGCCGCCGGCCTTCAGCATGCCGACCGCCGTGATGTTCGCACTCGCACCGATCGGCGTGATGTTGCCGCCGAGCGTCGCACCGGTCAGCAGCCCGAAGTACAGAAGATACGGCTCGATCCCGAGCAGCTGACAGATGCCCGTGATGATCGGCAGCATGGTCGCCACATACGGGATGTTATCGATAAACGCAGAGAACAGCACCGAGCCCCACACGATGATCGTATAAAGCATGAAGATGTTGCTGCCACCCGCACGTACGATCAGGTCTGCGGCCGCATCGATGAGCCCGACATCCGTGATGCCACGGATCACGATAAACAGCCCCGCGAGGATCAGCAGCGTATCCGCATCCACCGAAGCGATCGCATGCTTGAGGTTGAGGTGACTTCGATGCCGTGCATAGTCATAGATCATACAGATCGCTGCGATCGTCATACAGATGATACCGTTGATCATATCCGGCGTATTCGGGATGAAGGAAGCGACGATGAGCGCGACGACGATACCGCACAGGGCAATCGTCGGGAAGTAATCCGTCACCACAGTCTTCTCGCTGGCCTCCACCGGCTGTCGATACTTATGGAAGAGAAAGATCATCACCGGTACCGTCATCAGTGCCCCGAGCTCCACCGACCAGAAAATACCCGGACGCCCGTGCATGAAGAAGAACTCCATGAAGTTCATGTTCGCATAGTCACCGAGCATGATGGAGGTCGTATCGCCGACGAGCGTCGCCGCACCCTGCAGATTCGAGGAAACCGCGATGGACAGAATCATCGATACCGGCGAGATGTTGAGCTTCTTGCATACCGCAAGTGCCACCGGTGCGATCATAAGGACGGTAGCGACATTATCGATAAACGCCGACACCGCACCGGCAAACAGAGACATGAGGATGATGACCCACATGACATTTGCACACTTATCAAGGATGATATCCGCCAGCAGATTTGGCATCTTCGATTCGATGAAGAACCAGACGACGAGCATCGTGCCGCCGATCATCATAAGGACGTTCCAGTTGATGACCGACAGGATGTACAGCGGATTCGGCCGGAGGATCCCGACCAGCATGAAGACGATTGCGACGCCCCAGATCGCGAAGATCTTCCAGTTCGGCTTCGCGATCATAATCACATACATTAAAATGAACAGAATAAAAGCAATGGCTCTCAGATCCATACTGATTCCCCCTTTATAAATTCACAAAAGACAGTATCGAATCATGGACTCAACACTGTCTTTTGTATCCCAAGCTGTGTCGCCTGTACGGCGATGTTCTTTCAGACCCTGTTGAAAACAGTTTCTAATCTACACAAGCTATATGATTTGTCTCTTTCTACGTCAACCGATCTTCAACCGGAACTTCTGCGCCTCGCGCTCACTGTCCACCAGCTCGATCTGTGCGCCGAGGGCCTGCAGCTTCTGCTCGAAGTGCTCATAGCCACGCTGGATGTAGACGATGTCGCGGACCGTCGTGATGCCATCTGCGGCGAGGCCGGCGATGACGAGGGCGGCACCAGCGCGGAGGTCGAGTGCATTGACACTGGCACCCGTAAAGCGCTTCACACCATCGATGACGGAGACGTTCCCCTCCACCTTGATGTTCGAGCCCATACGCGCGAGCTCATCGACATACTTGAAACGGTTCTCGAAGATGGATTCGGTGACGACCGAGGTGCCATCGGCGAGGGCCAGGGTCACGGACATCTGCGGCTGCATGTCGGTCGGGAAGCCCGGATACGGGAGCGTCTTCACATCAGTCGGGTGCTGTACCGGCGCGCCCACGACGCGTACGGCCTCATCGTACTCATAGACCGTGTTGCCCATCTCGAGCAGCTTCGCGGTGATCGACTCCAGGTGCTTCGGGATGACGTTCTTAATCAGGATGTCACCACGGGTTGCGGCGGCGGCACACATGAAGGTGCCTGCCTCGATCTGGTCCGGGATGACGGCATAGGTCGTGCCATGCAGGCGACGGACGCCACGGATACGGATCGTATCGGTACCAGCGCCCTTGATGTTGGCACCCATCGAGTTCAAGAAGTTCGCAACATCGACGATGTGTGGCTCCTTCGCCACGTTCTCGATGATGGTTCTGCCCTCTGCGAGGACGGCGGCCAGCATGATGTTGATGGTCGCGCCGACGGATACGACGTCGAGGTAGATGTGGGAGGAGTGAAGTCCTTCGGAGGCAGCGGCCTGTACACAGCCGTTCCGAATCTCTACCTTCGCACCGAGGGCCCGGAAGCCCTTGATGTGCTGGTCGATCGGACGGGAACCGATCGCACAGCCGCCCGGAAGCGGAACATCCGCCATGTGATGCTTGCCCAGCAGTGCGCCGATAAAGTAGTAGGATGCCCGGATCTTCCGGATGTACTCGTCGTCGATCGATACGCTCGTCACGCCCACGGCGCTGATCTTCGCGGTATGACGATCGATACGCTCGACGACGGCGCCGATCTCCTTCAATGCCTCGAGCATGACGTTGATGTCACGCACGTCCGGCAGATTCTCTATAATCACATCTTCATCTGTTAAAAGTGCGCCGGCGATGATGCCCAGTGCGGCATTCTTCGCCCCGCCGATCACGACCTCGCCGTGAAGTGGGGTGCCACCTTTCATGATAAACTGTTCCATATATCTCCTGTAAGTTTCCTATGCGCAGAGCATAAGAACCGCATTATTCAGACTGTTAAATCTTATAAATTATAAGTGAGTGTACACGCTTTTGCAAGCGTTTGTACTTTTTGCTTCTGCTGCCGGTAACCGCTCGGGCATAAGAGCCCGGAGGACTGAGATTTTAGAGTCTTCCGAGCTCGGAGTACTGTGTTTCTGCTGCCAGCCCTCCGGGCGCTCACCCGAGCAGTCCCATCATCATCCCGGATGCCCGCTCGCTGAGCGCCATGACGTTATTTAAGAAGATGATATCCTGCACACCGTACTCCTCGATCAGCTGCGCGATGCTGCCCTCGAAGTGACGATAGTCGACGACATAGACATCCTCATAGTGATCCACGAGGTACGGAGCGAAGGCATTGCCATAGGATTCCTTGATGAGGACGCAGGCCGAGCCGTCGCTTCGATGCGGATTATGGATGACCGTCAGCGGATTATCGCCGTGGATGAAAGCGCTGTACTTATCGCCGGCGTTCGAATTCGTGACGTCGTTGATGACCTGGGCATGGCCCTGCTCGCCGAGCTGGTTGATGTACTCCATCTCGTTCGTCGCGATCGGCAGCCAGGCCTCGACAGTATCCGGGTTCTGCTTCAGCGCCTCGGAGCGGTTCGTCGAGAAGTAGAAGGTGCCGTAGAAGCCATCGAAGCTCTCCTTCTGGTAGTCCCGGAGGCTGTGCGGCTCGATGCCCTTCGCATCGCAGAAGCGCATGTAGGCATAGTACGCCCCGAGTCCGGTCCAGTGATGGTCCGTATGGAAATAGATGTACTCGTTCTTATGCTGCAGAAGCGTCTCGAAGACGGACACCTTATGGACCTCCGGATCGATCATGCTGTAGATGTAGTTGAACGCGTCCTCCATGTTGCTGGAGCCGAGCGCCGCCTGCGTGCTGCGGTCGAGCTCGACGCCGAAGCTGTTCGGCACGAGGATATCGTAGACCTCACACTTCGGGAAGCGCGCCCGATAGGTGTTGATCATGGACGCATACTTCACTGCACCGCCCTGATTATAATAGTAGATTTCGTAGCCGCGGTGGTTCGTGACATAGATGCTGCCGGCCTGTTCACCGTTCACCTCCGCTTTTTCTGCCTTTTTCTCCTTCAGCGTACCGTCGGCATTTGTCTCGACGAGGGCGGCATACTGATCGATCGCACCCGTCGCCGACTTGTCATGTGCAAGTGACGATGGCGAGGCCGAAGCATTGGCCTCATCCGCGGTGCCCTCCGGCTCCGCAGCGGCGAGGGTCATGACCGGCGCGAGCGACTCGGCGGTCTCCGGAATCGTATCCGCGACGGCGGCAGACTTGTTTCCATAGTAGGACTCGCCCTGCGGGCCATAGAGGCTCTCGAGCTTCGCGCCGAGGCTGAGCAGGGTCTCGCGGCACGGGAAGGTGTCGGAGAACCAGGTCGCGAGGTCCGTGAAGTACGCACCGGACAGAACTGTCTCCGTGGTTGCGGTCGGAAAGCTCGCGAGGGCGCGCTTCTCCGAGGCAGAGTACGTCGGCCGGAGTGGCAGGGCGAGGCCAATGCCGAGAAGTACGGTGGCGATCAGCGCTGCGGCGACCGCGACGATCTGAACGCCGCGCATCTCTTTATGCGGTTTTTCATGTTCGTTTTCGGAAACTGGTTTCATGCTTTTCGATAGACCGGCGGCTCGGCCGGTCGCGGGATGTCATGGACGTGGAACGGGCGCAGCGCTTTACGCGCGACGCCCGCGGGTCGCCGGTGACATCAGAACTGATTATACAGGAACGGGGTGTAGCTGGCACCGACCATCGAGACGATGGAGAGTGCGAGGAGCAGGAGCATCAGGAGGAGGCGGAGGCCGTAGTACAGGCCCTCGCTCCGGCGACGGGCTTCGCTGCTCTTCGTGATGCGGCGCTTCATCCGGGTAGCGACGCGCTCGTGATTCTCGGCGTCTTCCTCCTCGAGGCCCTCGATGCTGGCGTCGAGTCGCTGCACCTGCTGGTCGATTTCGGTTTCCTTCTGATAACGCGCCTTCTCACGCTCGAGCTGCTGCTTCTCCCGTGCCTCCTGCTGAAGGCTTGCGTCATAGAAGCCGCGCAGCTTCGCGGCGAGACGGGCACCGAGTGGTGTGCAGGCGATGATGGAGAAGATCAGGAAGAACAGATTACTGCGGAGGGTCAAAAGCTCCGCCGCATCGACCGTCGCACGTCCGCTCAGGAAGAACATCGTGCGGAGCACCTCGCGCAGCACCTGGAAATCACTGAAGCGGAACAGCACCCAGCCGAAGAAGACGACGATCAGGGTGTAGATGTGACCGAACGCACGCGTGAGCGGCGTCAGCGGAAGGGGATGTTTCTTCACGACATTCTCGATTGCGATGAAGACGAAGTAGTAGAGTCCCCAGAGGATGAAGTTCCAGCTGCTGCCGTGCCAGAAGCCGGTCAGGGCCCAGACGGCGAGCAGGTTCAGGAGGAGTCGTCCGGTCGACACACGATTTCCGCCGAGCGGGATATAGACATAGTCCCGGAAGAAGCGGCTCAGTGAGATGTGCCAGCGGCGCCAGAAATCACGCACGGAAACGGCGATGTATGGATAGTTGAAGTTTTCCGGATAGTGAAAGCCGATCATCCGACCGAGGCCGAGCGCCATGTCGGAGTAGGCAGAGAAATCGAGATAGAGCTGCAGCATGTAGCAAAGCGCACCGAGGTAGGCACCGCCGACGGAGAACGTGGTGTTACCGGCGAGCGGCAGGAAGGTCTCCGCGAGTGTGCCGAGATGATCCGCGAGCACGGTCTTCTTCGCGAGGCCCACGGTGAAGCGCCAGAGGCCCTCTGCCAGATCCTCGGCATCCGCGCTCCGATGGTCCATCTCCTCGGCCATCTCCGCGTAGCGTGTGATCGGCCCCTGCGCCACCTGGTGGAAGGTCACGGTATACAGCAGCACATGGAAGAAATCGCCCGGTGCGGTCTTTTTCGTATAGACGTCGGCGACATAGCTGATCAGCTTAAATATATAGAAGGAAATGCCGAGTGGGAGGCCAATGTTTCGGACATACGCGAGGATGGCCGCAGCCGTCCCCGTCGTGGCACCACCACCTGTGTGCAGGTCGCCTGCATCAGCCGGAAACAGGTTCCGGCTGATCGGACCGGCAAGCTTATAAAAGAGAAGCACCGCGATCAGCAGCACGAGCGCGAGAAGGAGCCACGCACGGGCACGCCTCTGCCCCTCGACACGGATCCGCTCTGCATCTGGACTCTGGAAATCATCATCGCCCTCCTGATAGTCTGGATTTTCCGAAGCCGCGAACTGAAGCGCCCGTCCGATGCGCTGCCCGCTGAACCAGGCAAGCATCGTCACCATGAGGAGCAGTGCGAGCTTCGTGAGCCCCGCGAAGGCATAGAAAATCAGGGAAAAGAGGAGCAGCACGAGGTTCTTCCGCTGATTTCCACGCACGAGCACAGAAGCGATCATGAAGACCGGCAGAAACAGCGCTATGAAAATCAGACTCGAAAAGCTCATAAAAACCTCACATCCGTATGAATCGTAGCAGTTCAGGCAGGGGACCCGGCTTGATTTCACACGGTCTCTGCGTATGGCCTCCGTTGCCGCCCCTCCAGGGCCCCTGCCTGTCTGAACTGTTACTGTGAATCAAGGTATTATAACACAGACTGTCAAGTACAGCTTGCCATTTCCGCGATTTTCAGCTATACTTTCTATGCTTCGGGCGCTGGGCCCCACGCAATAGATCCCTCGAACCGTGTCAGGACGGGAACGTAGCAGCACTAAGAGGATCCTTCTATGTGACGTGGATACACCTGGCCCCGAAGTTTTTTATTATAAAATTCAGCGCCAGAGGGGCTCGACAGCCTCTCTAGCGCTTCTTTTTTTTCATAGGTTTTATGCGAGGATGCCGGTCGACTGCAGAAAGAGGATCAGCATGAGGAACGGTGCCACGAAGCGAATCATGATGCAGTAGAGCTTTTTCCGGTGGAACGTCTCGCCGTTCCGCTCCATTTCATCGACGACGTAGTTCGGCGTCACAACCCAGCCGAGCAGGAGGGTAGACAGCAGTGCGATGAAGGGCATCATAACGCTGTTGCTGACGTAGTCCATGATGTCGAGCAGCTGCCCGACAGAGCCGTTCGGCAGCTGTACTTCAAAGTAGAAGATGCTGTAGCCGAGGGCGATGATGGCAGACGCAGCGAGGTAGATGACCGACAGTACCAGCACCGTCTTCTTACGACCGGTGTGGAAGATCTCCATGCAGTTCGCCGTGATGGATTCGAGTACGGAGATGCAGGAGGTGAGCGTCGCAAAGATCGCAGTAACGAAGAAAAGTATGCCGACGAAGACGCCTGCCTTTCCCATCGCCGCAAAGACCTTCGGAAGGGACACGAACATCAGGCTCGGACCGGCGCTCATGCCTTCCGTACCGGAGAACACATAGACCGCCGGGATGATCATCGCGCCGGCGATCAGTGCGACGCCGGTATCGAAGATCTCGATCTGATTCACGGAGGTGTTCAGATTGACCTCCGGCTTCACATAGGAGCCGTAGGTGATCATGATGCCCATCGATACACTGAGGGAGAAGAACAGCTGGCTCATCGCGTCGAGCAGAATCTGCAGGAAGCGGCCGATGGTCAGGCCTTCGAGATGCGGGGTGAGGTAGTAACGGAGCCCATCCATGCCGGTACGCACCTGTCCGGAGGCATCTTCATGATGCAGGGTCAATGCATAGCCCGCGATCACAATCACCAGCACGAGCAGGATCGGCATCATGCAGCGGGATACACGCTCGATGCCGCCCTCGACACCGTTATATACGATAATAGCGGTGATGCCCATGAACAGAAGGGCGAACACTACCGGTGAAACCGGGGAGGTAATAAAGCCTGTAAAGTAGCCATCCTCTGCCGTCGTGGCCGCATGCCCCGAAAGATACGCAACGGCATACTTCGTGATCCATCCGCCGATGACCGCATAGTAGGTCATGATCAGCACCGGCACGAGGAAGGTCAGGATGCCGAGGAATTTCCACTTCGGATTCATCGTCGCATAGGCACCGATGGCGCTCTGCTTCGTGCGTCGTCCGATCGCGATGTCGGAAGTCAGCAGCGTGAAGCCGAAGGTCAGCACCAGCACGAGATAGACCAGCAGGAAGAGCCCACCGCCGTCCTTCGCTGCGAGGTACGGGAAACGCCAGAGATTACCGACGCCGACGGCCCTGCCGGCCGCCGCAAGGACGAATCCGATCTGTCCTGAGAAACTGCTTGACTTCTTTTCCATAGTTATAAGACTCCCTGATTACTATAATCTTTTGCAATATAAGATAGCATGGGGTATTATATCAGTGAAACAAATGATTTTATGACGGGATATTAATTTTACTGATACCTGGTAGATGTGCCACATCGACGACATGTGAAACCGTTTGTCGGCTGGCCCAAATAGCAGCAATGGAGATTCTGATCATGCGGGAACTGAAGGATCGATATGAGATATTTCTGAAGGTCTGCGAGACCGGCAGCTTTTCGAAGGCCGCCGAGGCACTGAACTATACGCAGTCCGGCATCAGCCAGATGATGGCGGGGCTCGAGGAGGAACTGGGCGTACAGCTCTTCGCCCGCATCAACCGCGGCGTGACGTTGACCGACAACGGCACACGGCTGCTTCCCTATGTGCGGGAGCTCGCGAACCAGAAGGACCGGCTGCGCCAGGCGGCGTTCAACATCAACCATAAGGTTGAGGGAAAGCTGCGCGTCGGCAGCATTTCCAGCATCACCACCCGCTGGATGCCGGAGGTCGTACATTATTTTAAGAAACACTATCCGAAGGTGGAGATGGAGATCCTGGATGGAAACTACGACGAGATCCGCGACTGGATCATCCACGGACAGATCGACTGCGGCTTCCTCTCGTCGATCGTCGCAGATGATCTCGCCTTCTATCCGCTCCTCGATGACCCGCTCTGCGCGGTGTTCCCGGAAGGGCATCCGCTGGCAGCGCAGGAAAGCGTGACCCTGCCGCAGCTGTTTCAGTATCCACTGATTATCGAGACCCCGGGCTGTGATAACGATATCCAGCACCTCATCCATAAGTGTCCGGTGAAGCCGGACATCGCCTACAGCTTCCGCGACGATCCGCTCATCATGGCCTTCGTGCGGAGCGGCCTCGGCGTCACCATCTCGCAGGAGCTCGTCATGCAGGCCTTCGGCTGTCCCGGCGTCGTCTCCCGCCCGCTCGAGCCGGCCTCCTGCCGTACCATCGGCCTCGCCTTCTCAAAAACCGCGAGCTCCGTCGTCAGCCGGACGCTGCTTACGTATCTCCAGAACCGTAGGCCGTCACTATAGAAAAACGCAGGCGGTCGTTCTTCCGGAGCCATGAACCATGGTTCCGCGGAGGACGACCGCCTGCGTTTTGTTTTTGTGTTGTTTTATGCCGCGAGGCGCTTCACATCCTCGACGAGGTCACGCAGCAGATAGCAGAGAATCAGCACACAGTTGACCGGTATCGAGGAGTACGGGAACTTCGTCGGTACCTTCAGCATCGGTGAGAACTGATCCGTCTTCAGCACCATCTGTGTGCCATAGTAGAGCAGCGCCACGATGAACGCGATGCTGCAGAGCGTGATCAGCACGTCGAGCACGGCGCAGACCTTCTTCCCGGCCAGCTTGTTCTGCAGAAGATCCACACGGAAATGTGTCTTATCACGGAACAGCAGCGTCGACGCGCAGAAAATCATCCATGCCATCATCCACTCCACGACCTCATCGGTCCAGCTGAGCTCGAAGGTCATTGGCGTAAACCGCATGATGACACGGGCGAACAGGATGACTGCGATGGCGATGCAGCAGCCCATGACGATGAACTTTAAAACAGAGGCAACGATCGTATCCAGTTTATGTAACATAAGTCTTCGCCTCCTTTACAGTAATGCCGGCAGGGTCAATGAAAATGCCGGAACGTATGCACAGAGCAGCAGGACGATCAGGATACCCACCACGTACGGGATGACTTCCTTCGAGAGATCGATGAGCGACACCTTCGTGATACTCGAAACCGCATAGAGGGACATACCGACCGGCGGGGTCAGAAGACCGACCATGGAAGCGACGATCATGATGACACCGAACTGGAGATAATCCATGCCGATGGCGTCGATGATCGGAAGGAAGATCGGGGTCACGATCAGGATGACGGCTGTACCTTCCATGAACATACCGAGGATGAACAGGATAAAGATGATCAGGAGGATCAGAATGTACGGGTTGTTCGTGATGCTCAGCATGCCTTCGATGATCTGATTCGGTACACGTGCATGAATCAGGAAGTACGCAAGGAAGTTCGCGATGGCGATGATGAAGATCGTCTTGCAACTCGTCATGATGCTGTCGTAAATGATGTTCATAAGGCTCTTCAGGGTCAGTGACTTATAAACGACGCCACTCAGGAAGAGGGCGTAGAAGGTCGCGACGATCGCAGCCTCGGTCGCAGTGAAGATACCGCCCCAGATACCGCCGACGATGATGACAACGGTCAGCAGGCTCGGAATCGCACGGACAAAAGCCTTCAGACGCTCGCCCCACGGCATGCGCGGCATAACCGGGAAGTGCTTCCGCTTCGACTGTACATAGACGGCGATACCCATCGCCAGCGCCATCATGAAGCCCGGCATGAAACCGGCAGCGAAGAGCTTCGCGACGGATGCACCAGAGCAGGAGGAGTATACGACGAATGGGATGCTCGGCGGGATAACCGGCCCGATGGTCGAGGAGGCCGCCGTGATACCGGCACTGAAGGTATGATCGTAACCTGCATCATCCATGGCCTTCATCTCGATGACACCGAGACCGGCCGCATCTGCGACCGCAGCACCGGACATACCGGAGAAGATGACCGAGGAGACGATGTTTACCTGACCGAGACCACCCGTCCAGTGACCGACACAGGCATTGGCGAAGGCGAAGATACGATCCGTGATGCCACCCGTGTTCATGAGATTACCGGCCAGAATGAAGAACGGAATCGCCAGCATCGTGAAACCGGTGGTGCCGTTATAGATACGCTGCGCCATAACAGCGAGGATTTTTGCATTGCCCAACGCCGCGAAGACACCGGCACTGGTGATGCCCATCGCGATGCAGACCGGCACGCCGACCAGCATGAGTCCGACGAGTACAACAACTGTGATAAATGCTACCATTGGAATCCCCTTTCATGAAAGTATGCCCCTGCCGGCATTGAATCACATACCGCCAGGGGCCTTAAAATTAGTTTGCGGGATTATGCCTTCGTGTCCTCACACATCTGAAGGAACTTGTTCATATCGTCCTGGGATCCCTCGTACTCTGCGATCTTGTCCCATGCAGGCTGCATCGCGGCCTTGAAGGCTTCCATATCGACCTCGGTGACGGTCATGCCGGCATCCTTCAGCTTCTGGATGTAGTCAGCCTCGCCGTTCTGAACCTCTTCACGCATCTGCTTCTTCGCAACGTCTGCAGCATCCTCGATCCAGCCCTTCTGCTCGTCGGTGAGACCCTCCCAGAATTCGTTGGAAACGGTCAGGTTGACAGCCTCCCAGGTGTGCTTGTCGAGTGTCAGATACTTCTGATTTGCTTCCCACATCTTGTTGTTATAGATGGTGGAAAGCGGGTTCTCCTGGCCATCCACGGTGCCCTGCTTGAGCGCGGTGATCAGCTCAGAGAAAGCGATCTGCTGTACATCGGCGCCGAGGGCCTCGAAGCAGGCAACCTTCTGAACCTCGTTCGGTGTACGGATCTTTAAGCCCTTTACATCCTCCGGCGCCTTGACTTCCTTCTTCGAGTTGGTCAGGCAACGGAAGCCGTAGTCCCAAGGACCGACATTGTGGAGACCCTTGCTCTCGAGGGTACCATCATTTACCCACTCTGCGAACGGGCCGTCACATACGGCGTACGCCTGCTCATAGGATGTAAATACATACGGTGCGATCGGAAGTGCATAACGGATATCGTACTTATCGAGGGAGCCCTGGGAGATCAGGCATGCCTGAATCGCATTAATGGCGGTCTGCTCTGCCATCTCCTTCGCATTACCGAGTTCAGAGTTCGGATGGATCTCGACGGTCATGGCACCACCAGATACCTTCTCAAGCTCCGACTTGAAGGTCTCGGCTGCATTGGTAACCGGCTCACCCGGTGCACCGAAGTGACCGAGGATGATGGTGGTCGCATCCGCTGCAGGAGCTGCCTCCTCTGCCTTCGACTCCGCGGCTGCTGCCGTCGTCTCTGCGGCGGCCTTCGTCTCTGCAGCTGCAGCGGCGGTGGTGGTCGCTGGTGTATTATAGGAACCGCACGCTGCCATCGAACTCAGCATCGCAGCACTCAGCACAACAGATAATACTCTTTTCATAATCGTTTCCCTTCCTGGCGCCCCTTTGCGCCGTGCATGTGGCAGGCCGGCCGCACTTAACTCAATCCCTTCTGCGGTACGCTCTGCATCTTCTGTTATAAAAAATATTATCACCAGTGTTTTTCTCAAACTAGATTATATTTCCATAAAATTAAACCGGTTTATTATGCAGCTTGCACAGCTATTTAGTAAACGTAACCGGTTTACTATGTCACTTATTCATGTTTACCTGGATATAAAATCTATCATTCTGAAGCAGAATGGGAATGATAAAAAAATATCATATGGAATCGGTGTTTTTCATAAGCACTCTGCACATACACGGAAGGCATGCTCCCCAGAAATACTGCAGAGAGGACATAAAAATCAGGAGGTCGCTCTCCGCGGAGCCATGGAACACGGTTCCGCAGAAAACGACCTCCTGCTTTTGTTTTACTCTTCGATGCGATACACGCGCTTCGCGTTTTCAGTGGTGATGCGGATGACCTCCGCCGGGTCCATCTGGCGAAGCGCCGCGATCTCCTCTACGACGTACGGAAGATTCCGCGGGTCGTTCCGGGTGCCGCGCTTCGGTACCGGTGCCATGTACGGGCAGTCCGTCTCGAGGACGATGCACTCGATTGGGATGCGCGCCACCACTTCCTTCAGCTTTCGGGCGTTCTTAAAGGTGACGACACCGCCGACACCGACATACAGGCCGAGCTTCACGAAGCGCTCGGCCATCTCCACCGGATAACCGAAGCAGTGGATGATGCCGGAATTTTCATATCCGTGCTCCTCCACGATGAGATCGTAGGTATCCTGCGCCGCTTCCCGCGAGTGCACATTGATCGGAAGCCCGAGCGCCCGCGCAAGCTGGAGCATCCGTCGGAAGCAGGCCTTCTGGATCTCCGGCTCCGGATCGGCCGTCGCGAGGCTCTCTGGGTCCGGTTCCTGGCCGGACGCGGCGGCCCGCCGCAGAATGCCTTCACGTGTATAGTGGTAGTCCAGGCCGATCTCGCCAATCGCCACGATTTTCTGATCGTTTTCCACCATCTTCCGAAGCGTTTCCACATCCTCGTCGCGCAAATGATCACTGTGGTCCGGATGGAAGCCCACCGCCGCGTAGACCTGCGGATAGCGTTCTGCGAGTGCAAGCGCCGCACGGCTCGACGGCAGATCGAAGCCGATCTCTGTAAACGCACCGACGCCATGGGTACCGAGATCCGCGATGATCGCTTCGCGGTCTTCATCGAAGGCCGCATCGCAGAGATGTGCATGGGTGTCAAAAATTTTACTTGATTTTTTCATAAAAATTTAATGGGGTCAGACCCCCTTACGAAATCCTTAAGTTCATGTTAGAAAAAATTAATGGGGTCAGACCCCATTAATTTTTTCTAAAGCAAAGCACCGATATAGATCATCAGGTAGAACGCGGTGAGGTGGAGCGGGTAATAGAGGTAGAAGAGCCACTTCGGATGCAGGCGGCCACGCTCGCCGTTGTAGAACCCGATCGGCAGGAAGCAGAGGACCGGCAGGAAGTGAGCGCCGACGGAGCCGGCGGCGGTGGTCAGGACGCCACTCGCGATCTGCAGGGTCTTCTCCTTATGAAAATTATACATGAGTGCCATACCGAGGATCGCAAACACGCCGAACTGGAGATGTGCGATATAGGCGGCAGCACAGCCGGCCACGACACAGAGCCACTTCCGCTCTATGCGCTTCCGGTTCTGTTTCATGCCATACATCACGAGGAGTCCGAGTGCGAGTGTGAGCATCGGGTTCTGCAGCGCGAAGTGATAGGTCTCGTTGTACATGCAGAGGTCGAACGGAACCTCGCTCAGCAGCGCGAACACGAGCATACGGCCGAAATATTTCCAGAAGTCGGACGTATGGATGAAACCTTCGACGCAGAGAAATGCGAAGATCGGGAAGCAGAAAAAGCCGCAGAAATGAAGGATGTCGTAGAGCCGGAGCCAGCGCATCCCTTCCGCCGTGGCGATCGCCATCTGATAGTATTCCTCGGAGTATCCGTAAAGCTTGCCGTTCTTAATGATGACAACCGCGAAGCTGTACGCGGTCATCATGAGGGTCGCGAAGAGCTTCAGGAGGCCGCCGGACAGTCCGATTCCTTTTCGGGTGCTTTTTAAAACACTTTGATATGTAGACATAATTTTAAGCGACGACCGGAACACAGTTTCCTGCGCTCCGGTCGTGTTTATACATCAGCCGATGAGGCAGCCGCTCGGCATCTTCGCCATCGGGGTCATAAGGGCAATGTTTCCATCATCATCCTCTGCCGCTACGATCATGCCCTGGGACTCTTCGCCTGCGATCTTCCGCGGAGCGAGGTTGGCGACGATCATCACGCGCTTACCGACGAGGTCCTCCGGCTTGTAGGACTTCTTGATACCGCTGAGAATCGTACGCGTCTCGGCACCGACCTGCACGCTGAGCTTCAGGAGCTTCTTCGACTTCGGAACCTCCTCTGCGTGAAGGATCTTTCCGATACGGAGCTCGACCTTATCGAAGTCCTCGAAGGTAATTTCCGGCTTTGCTTCCGGTGTTGCGATGTGCGTATCCGGTGCGCAGTCGCCGTTCTCGAGTATCTCCTCCGGCATACCGTCGTCTTCCGCGTCGGTATCTGCCTTCTGATCGTCTGCATTGACCCCGGAAGCTGCGGCATCCTTCGCCTGCTGCGCCTCGTACTGTGCACGCTGCGCCGCCTCGATCTTCTCGACCTCGACCATGACCTCCTCTTCCTTCTTACGCTCGAAGAGGGTCGCCGGTGCATCGGTCACCTTCGTACCGGACTTGTAGAGACCCCAGCGATCCATATCCTCGAGGGCACGCTTCTCGGCATGGAGCTCGGAAAGGATGGACTCAGCGGTCTCCGGCATGAAGCTCTCGAGGAGCGACGCACCGATATTGAGCGCCTCGGTGAGGTTGTACATAACGGTCTTTAAGCGATCGGCCTGTGCCGGGTCCTTCGCAAGTACCCATGGCTCGGTCTCGTCGATGTACTTGTTGGAGCGACGGAAGATATCGAACACAGCGGTCAGGGCGTCAGCGACGCGGAGCTGATCCATCTTCTCACTCGTGGTCTTCACCGCCTGGAGGATGGTGTTCTTCAGATCCTCATCCATCGGACCGGTCACGCCCTTATCCTCGACGACGCCGTCGAAGTACTTGTTGCTCATCGAGATGGTACGCTTCACGAGGTTTCCGAGGATGTTTGCAAGCATGGAGTTGTAACGCTCCACCATGAGCTCCCAGGAGATGACACCATCGTTCTCATACGGCATCTCGTGGATGACGAAGAAACGGACGGCATCGACACCGAAGAGCTTCGCAAGGTCGTCGGCGTAGATTACGTTACCACGGGACTTCGACATCTTGATGCCTTCCTGTGACTTGCCGGCAGCGGTCAGGAGCCACGGGTGACCGAAGACCTTCTTCGGAAGCGGGAGGTCGAGGCTCATCAGGAAGATCGGCCAGTAGATGGTATGGAAGCGGATGATGTCCTTACCGATGAGGTGGAGATCCGCCGGCCAGAACTTGTCGAACATCGGGTCGCTGTTTCCGTCTGCATCATAGCCGAGACCGGTGATATAGTTCGTGAGCGCGTCGAGCCATACGTATACGACGTGCTTCGGATCCTCGACAACCGGGATGCCCCACTTGAAGGTGGTTCTGGAGACACAGAGATCCTGGAGACCCGGCTTCAGGAAGTTGTTGACCATCTCGTTCTTACGGGATACCGGCTGGATGAACTCCGGATGCTCGTCGTAGTACTGCATGAGGCGATCCGCATACTTGCTCATCCGGAAGAAGTAAGCCTCCTCGCGCTCCTTCTGTACCGGGCGTCCGCAGTCCGGGCACTTGCCGTCCACGAGCTGAGAATCGGTCCAGAAGGACTCACATGGGGTACAGTACCAGCCTTCGTACTCGGACTTGTAGATGTCGCCCTTGTCGTACATCTTCTTGAACATCTTCTGTACCTGCTTCTCGTGGTAGTCGTCGGTGGTACGGATGAACTTGTCGTAAGAGGTGTTCATAAGATCCCAGATGGTCTTGATGTCACCTGCAGTCTTGTCGACGAAGGCCTTCGGTGTCATGCCAGCAGCGGCGGCCTTCTCCTCGATCTTCTGGCCATGCTCGTCGGTTCCGGTCTGGAACTGGACGTCGTAGCCCTGGAATCTCTTGTATCGTGCGATGGCGTCAGCCAGGACGATCTCATATGTGTTTCCGATATGCGGCTTGCCAGATGCATAGGCAATCGCCGTGGTGATGTAGTAAGGTTTCTTTTCCATAATACTCGCTTTCCGGGCGCCCGAATGGAAGGCGACCTGATGTATAGATCTGCGCACCGTATGTGGGTGCATTAACTTATTAACTATAATTTATCTGGGGCATAAATGCAAGAATCAGCGCCGGTTCCGTCCAGTGATGCTGATGTAGCCGCTCCAGCTGCTGGGTGCGGTGCCGCTGTACGCCGGGGCCGGCTTCACGCTGCTCTTCTTCGGCGTCCGCTGGAAGAGCTCATCGCAGAAGGCGGAGTGCTGGGTCTTCATCGTGAAGACGTAGAGCTGGTCCTTCGCGCGGGTGATGCCGACATAGAAGAGGCGTCGCTCTTCTTCGTAGGCTTCAAGCTCCGCCTTTTCGGCCTTTTTCAGGTCCTTCGGAATCTGCGCCGGGAGGACACCGTCGATGACGTCGAGGAGATACACGCTGTCGTACTCGAGGCCCTTGCTGGCATGGATGGTCGAGAGGATGAATGGGCAGTCCCGCACCGACGACTTCTCCTTCAGGACCTGCCGAAGCTTCTCGAGGCGGTCGACGAGATGGCGCGGGCTGTCCTCCTGATCCGCGAGGATGCGAAGGATGTCAAGCTTCGTGTCCTTGATCTCGCTTCGCTCCATATACTCACGATAGCCCATGTACTCGACGATGCGATAAATCGCGCGGCCGGCGCTCTCCTTCAGCATGTTCCGCATGTGGGTCTGGATGGCGCGGACCTTTCCCTTGGTATAGGCATTGAGCCCACCGTGTTTGAGCGCCACGTCCCAGACGGAGATTCCCTCGAGCTGACTGATGTCTGCGATGCTCTGCGCATCCTGCTTGCGGAGATAGGTGCCGAGCTTGTAGTAGAGCTGCATGAAAAGCTCCGTGTTCAGCGGGTTCTCGGCGAGGCGGATAATGTTGCAGATGTCGAGCACAACCCGGTTCGTGAAGAAGCCGATATCGGCGTTCCGCATCTTATATGGCACGCCGTTTCGTTCGAGGAGGTCGATCAGTGGGAGCGCGCATTCGTGGTCCCGGTAGAGGACCGCGATCGGAGACAAGCTTCTACGCCTGTCCGCGTGCAGCGCGTCGGTCGCCGGGCCGCCATCCGCTCTCTCCTGCACTTCGTCGGCTGCGACCGCCCGTCGTTTCGGATCCGCTGCATACGCGGCCGTACAGTCCTCCGCCACCTTCAGGAGATAGCTGTACTGGGCCTTCCGGTTCGCGAGCGGGATTTCCCGGATCTCGCGCTGCTTCGGTCGGGCGGGCTGCATGTGCTTTTCATGACGCAGGGTGTTCTTCTGAATGAAGCGATCAGCGGCGCGGACGATGCTGGCGTCCGAACGGAAATTCTCTTCCATCAGGAGGACCCGGGCACCGGGATGATGCTGCTCAAACTCGAGCAGCGCATCGGGATAGGCCGCACGGAAGCCGTAGATGCTCTGATCCTCGTCGCCGACCATGAAGAGGTTTTCGGTCCGGGACGCGAGGAGGGCGATGATGGCGTGCTGGATCTTCGAGGTGTCCTGGGCCTCATCGACACAGATGTACGGGTACTGCTGCTGGAAATGCTCGCGCAGCCATGGGAAGCGCTGCAGCATGGTATAGGCATAGACCATCTGGTCGTCGTAATCCATGAGCTGATGCTCCCGGAGCTCAGCATTGTACGCCTTATAGATCCGAAGAAGCTGGATCTCCGCGTCCTTTTCGAGTGCCCGGATCTCCTCCTCACCCAGCATACGGTTCTTGATGAAGGTGATGAGGGTGCGGACATTCTGCAGATCACTCTCTGTCGGATAGCTGTGCTCGATACGCTGATAGATACCAGAGAGCATCGCGGCGATGCGCTTTTCATCGGTGAGCAGCGAAAACGCGGTGCGGCCGCTCTTCCAGCTGCAGTACTGGATCACGCGGGCGCAGATGCCGTTGATGGTGCGGAACTCGAGCCGCTCCGCCATATCCGCTCCGAAACAGCGTGCGAAGCGCGCCGCCATATCCTTCGTCGCTGCTACCGTATAGGTCACCGTCAGGATCCGCTCCGGTGCGATGCCCTTACAGAAAATCATGTAGCCGAGCCGTGTCACAAGCACGGTCGTTTTACCGGAGCCCGGCACCGCGAGAAGAAGCACCGGGCCCTCGACGGACTGTACGGCGCTCTCCTGCTGCTGATTTAACTGTATCGGAAATCGACTGGTGAACTCGGTCCAGGTCATCACTGAAATACCGTCCTTAAGTTGGCGAGCTCTGCCTGTGCCGCAGCATCATCGAAGTTCTGGTACGCATAGATGCCGAAGCCGCTCACCTGGCCGCTCTGCCGTGCGAGCTGCACCTCCCGGAGGAGGATGTCACTGCGGCGGAGCCACTCCGGCTTCGCATTGCCGTCCCAGGCAGAGGTGCCGCACTTGTAGAGTGCGAGGCCGACATAGAGCTTCACCTTCCCACCGGTCTTCTGACGAAGCTGCAGCCAGCTGTTTAAGCAGGTCGCATACGCGGCATCCGACGCCGCACCGCTGCCGGTCTTCTGCTCGAAATCGAAGTAGATCTGCGGGAGCACGTAGTCGATGTAGCCCGTGTGACTCATCCATGTGTCAATGTCTACGAAGTAACTCTTCTCACTTCGCAGATTCCGGAGCGGCCCCACCGGGCTCACGCCGAACACCGCAGACGGACGGACCGCATGCACGGTCTGGTACACGGCGGCGATGAGGGCCGAGACATTGGCCTTCCGCCACTCCGTGATCGACGCGTTCCCGCTGTAGAGCTGGTACTCCGGGTAATCGAAGTTCGTCGCGGCACCCTTTCCGAGGTCCGGGTAGAAGTAGTCGTCGAACTGCACGCCATCGATCGCATACTTCGTGAGCACCTCGCGGATCGAGGAGACGACGAGATCACGCACCGTCGGCTGCGCCGGATTCAGGTAATAGTTCCCGTCGAAAAGCAGCACGTTTCGGTTGCCGGACGCATACCACTGCTTCACGATAGAGCCCGCCGGCACATCCGACCACTTCATCTGGTAGCCGGTCACGCGGTACGGGTTGAACCACGCATGGAAGCGGAGGCCGTGCCGGTGCGCGCTGTCGATCATGTACTGGAGTGCGTCGAAGCGGCCGTTTCCAGGGAGAAACTTCGATGTCGGAAGTACGGAGGACGGATAATACGCATCCGAGTGGCTGTGCACATGGCAGAAAATCGCATTCATGCCTTTCTTCTGGATGTCGGACATCACCTGATCCGCCGCGGCCTTGAAGCCCGCCTCATCCGTCGGCATGTTCTGCCAGTCGAGGTAGGAAAACCACACACCGCGGAGCTCGCCGCTGTCTGCGCCCGAAGCACTGCCCGCGGAGGTGCTGCCTGCGCCGGAGACATTGTCCCCCGCCGGACTGCCCGTCCGCGTCACGCCTCGGCCCACGACGCTCGCCGCGTATGCCTCTGTACCACCGGTCCACGCGATCGCCCCGAGCATCATCACGACACTGAGCACCATAGCTGCCAAACGTTTAAAATTCATGCTTCCTCCTCTCATCGGTCCCCGAATATGAAAAAACGCCGCAGGAGGCCCTGCGGTGTTTTCGTCTCGTGTTTTACTGAAGTGTTACCGTGCACTGGTTCAGCTCGAAGTTTGCAGCGTAGGTGTCGGCTACAGCCTTCTCTGCAGTTGCCTCATCGAGGCCCTCACCCGGCTTGAAACCGGACAGTGTCAGCACACCATCCTGTACCGCCATGGTATCCTGTCCCTCCGGAGCGCCCGGGCCGGCCAGAACGGTCTCACCCGTATCGACCTTCTCGAAGCTGACGAGGGTCGTGCCCTCTGCGACGGTGCCCAGCTCGATCAGCTTATCGAGCAGTGTCTGCTCGTTGAGCTCCTCTACGGAATCCATCACCTGAGACATCTTGCCATTGACCATCGCATATACCATCACGGTATCTACGACCGGTGCCGTCGCATCCGGCTGACGATTCGCCGGAAGACCATTCTCTGCATTGGTCTCTACCTCTGCAGCCGCCTTCGTAACAGCCGAACCATCCGGCGCGGTCTCCGCTGCCTTTACGGTCTCCTGTGTCTGATCATCTGCCTTCTTACCACATCCTGCAACTGCCATACAGATCGTCGCTGCCAGGACAAGCATCGCCATGAGTTTCTTCATCTTTTTCTCCTCATCATCGTCCGGTACGTGACTATGCGGATATATGCGCATATACGCGGCACCGGCGAACGATTTTATATACTCTGTAAGTAAAAAATAAAGCCCCGAAGAGCCTTTTAATCATTCGTAATATAGCAGAGCCCTACTATATTTGCAAGTAATGTGCTGAAATCTTAAACATTCTGAAAAAAATTAATAGTTTATAGGAAGCGTTTCGTTTACAATGGAGCTTAACGATGCAGCTCCCGCTGGGGACGCCGGCCGCATATGCCGGTCGGCCAATGTCGTCGACCGCCCATGTTCTCGCGACGCGGATCGTGACGGTCCCGGAAGAAGCTGCAGTTATGGAGGTTTACAATGGCAGGAACACTGTATGTATGCGCGACACCGATCGGTAATCTCGATGATATGACCTTTCGCGTGATAAAGTGCTTACAGTCCGTCGACGTGATCGCCGCGGAGGATACACGAAACTCGATCAAGCTGTTAAATCATTTCGAGATCAAAACGCCGATGACGGCGTACCATGAATTCAATAAATACGACAAGGCCCGGGCGCTGGTGCAGGATATGCTCGCCGGGAAGA
>ULTU01012647.1_pt1 | contig 33503 bp, 43 predicted proteins | sample 1957861 | NCBI WGS metagenome assembly ULTU01 (sample SAMEA4835742, study PRJEB28245) | human gut metagenome | biome: gut microbiome; material: fecal sample | place: Denmark | collected 2008
ATTTTGAGATAAGGTTAGCAGATAAAAGTAAAATAAATCCAGTAACTTATTTATTTGATTAGGAGGTGTAGCTATGAAAAAGGAAGGAATAAAAGAAATTGTATTTTACGGAGTTATCCTAGCAATAGTTATAATATTAATAATATGCAATAATATATTTTGGAAATTAGGAAAGCAAAAAGAGGAGACTAATTACAATAATACAAATAATGAACAGCAAGTACAATATTTTCAAGAAAACAATATAACTTATAATGTGCCATTTGAAGAGAAGTGGCTAGATTAAAAGGAGGGTGAGTCCGATGCTCAGTTATATTGCTAATATAAATACAGCACAGATAATTCAAACTATCTGCAAAAATAAAAACATACTGATATTAAATTCGCAAGAAGGAGAAACGGATATAAATCAGTATATAAAAGAAACAAAAGTCAATTTTAATCTAATAAAATATTTAGTTATTGATATTTCAGCACTAGTAAATTCAGATACGGAGATAGTAGAAAGTATATATAATTTTTCAAAATTATATACTAGAGCTCGAATTATTATAATTGCAGCAGGATATGATTGCCAAAGTGCAGTATTAACTAATCTGTATGATTTGGGATTTTACAATATTATAAATGATTTTGAACTGGCAGAAAAACTAAATATAGCAATAGATACAGGATTACAAAAGAAGGATGCAAAGAAGTTCGAGAAAAAAGTAGAAGTTATTCAAAAAGAAAGTAAATTGAATAAGATAACAGACAAATTAAAACAGTTGAGAACAAACAAAAAGAGCAAAAGTAAAAAAGAAACTAATATAGATATGCCAACAAATAAGGTATATCTTTTTTCATTGTTTTTAGAAGCTGTGACAAGACTTGTAAAATTTATATGTTATTTAGCAATTTTTGGACTAACTTCTGTAGGACTTACAATATTACTAAATGAAGAATTAAGAGGATTAGTATTTCAAATATTTGGTTTGAAATAGGAAAGGGATTTTTATGGGATATTATAGTGATGTAATGATTGCTACAACAAAAAATGATTTTGAAAAAATTAAAAGAGCTCAAGAAAAATGTGAGTTTAATATACTGAATACAGAGGCAGAAGTTTCTGACTATCAAGAAAATGGGAAGGACTTTGTTTTCTTAACATTATATTCAATAAAATATTATAAAGAATTTGAAGAAATACAAGTATTAGAAAAGTCATTAAATAAACTAAAAGATGGATATGTATTTTGCAGAATGGGAGAAGAGAACGGAGATATAGAATTTAGAAATAGAACAAAATTACCTGAATTAATGAAAGAGTTTGACTTCATAAAAGAATTAAATAAAACTTTAAATGAAGAATTAAAAGAGTGTGAGGAGGAAGAAGAATTTGAGTAAAAAAATATTATTAAGTTTAAGCATAATAATGATGATATTTGCAAGTTTAAGTGTTTGTTTTGCAAGTAGTAATTTAAAAACACTAGAAAAGCAAATTACAGTAGATTATAAAATGGCTGATGATAGTTATTCTGAAATAAATAAATCATTAGTTGAAAATAAAACATATTATGAATTAGAAAATGTTGATAGAAAAGATAATTTAAAAACATTAACAATGGATTATGAAGTAATAGACACAAAAGAAACTACTACAAATAATTTAGAGAAAGTCATTGAGATGTTTAATCCTACAAAGGATATTGAGCAAGATGGATATGTAGGAACAATAACAAGAGATAATAGTTCACTAAAAATAAATATAAAAGATAGTTATAAAGAGGAATATAAGGTATATTTACAAAAAACATATAACAATGTTTCTAGTAATGAATTAAATGATATTCCAAAAGAGATAAAACAAAATGGAACTATTTATTACTTGGTAAATCCAGTATGGAACATTGCAGAAACAGAAATGGTGGCTAATAATGAAGTACCTGTAAAATATAATGGAACTATGTATTATGAAGGAGTAAAAACAAGAACAATTATAACAAGTTATACTGCGACAGTAAAATATACAGGAACATTAGAAAAACAAGTACCTGATACCACTACATTTACAATGAAATATAAAGAGGTAAAGCAATATAAATATGTAGTACCAGCAATAGTTGGAACAACAGGGATTATATTTGTTAGTGGAATAATCTTTTTAAAAATAAAAAATGCAAAAGTATATAATTTAAAAGATGGAGAATACAAGTTGGTGAAAAAGGTACATATAAATAAAGATAAATTATTTATAGATTTAACACCAGTAAACTTTCAAACTAGAGCATATAAAATAGTTTTATCAAAATCGTTATATAAAGCAATAAAAGGTAAAACAATTACATTTAAATATTTTGACAAGAAAAATACTTATGAAGTTGAGAATAAAGAGTTTGAGATTATAGTTTAGGAGGTTAGAATTAGTGAAAAAAATAAAAGTTATATGTTTAATAACAATATTTATATTACTAACAGGAGTTATTATATTTTTGTCGAATTATAATAGCAGTAAGTTGGTTAATGTAGAAGATATAAAAACAGATGACAATTATGAGAACATTACTTATGATAAAACAGAAGATGTGTGGGATGATTCTGTACTTGGAATAATAACTATTGAAAAGATAGGATTAAATGCAACAGTAAAAGAAGGGACAACATCAGATATTTTATTAGAGTATGTAGGACATATAGAAAATACTGCTACTTATGATGGCAATATTGGACTAGCTGGTCATAATAGAGGATGTAAAAACAGTTATTTTGCAAGACTTAATGAATTAAAGAGTGGTGATGAAATCAAATATAAAACTAAATTTTATGAAAGAACTTATGTTGTAGATAATATTCAGGTAATACTTGAAACCGACTGGGGCTTATTGCAAAGTACAGAAGAAAATAAATTAAGTTTAATTACCTGTATAACGAATAAAAGAAAGCAAAGATTATGTGTTCAAGCAACTGAAAAGACTTGCAATATAATGGATACAGAGTTACAATAGAAGAAAAAGGGGATGATTTCTATGTGGCTTTGGAAGAAATTTAAGAATACAGATATAATAGGAAAAATTTATATTTTAATACTTTTGTTTATTGTAATAGTTGCAACTATTACAATAATAACTAGATATAATAGAGCAAAGTCAATAAATGAAACAATCGACAACAATGTATATGAAAATAAAATATCTATGGTAAATGAGGACAATTTAGTAGAGGATAAAAAACAAGGATCACAGATAAATAACGAAGCTATAAATAATTTGGAAAGTATTGAGAAAAAAGAAACAACAGAATTGAGCAATACTAACACTACTATAGCTAAAAATGAAAATAAAAGCAATGTTAAGAAAAATACCAATGCAAGTAAAGAAAAGTTAGTAAAAGAAGAACATAAAACACAAGAAAAGGAAGTTGCAAAAGAAGAAACTATTACACAACCAAAAGAGAAAAAGAAGAAACAGGAGCAAAACTATAGTGAATATGAAGTAAGCATAGCTGAAAAGGAAGAATGTAAAAATAATAATCATCTTATAGCAACAGGTAATTCAAATAAGTGGTTTGAAACAAAGAAAGATGCAGATGCTTATTATAATAGTGTAATAGCAAAATATGGCGAGGAATGGGAAAACGATGACAGTGAAGATGCCTATGAAAAATATTTGAGAAAATGCCCATCTCGGCTACGAAGTTATAAGTTGCCCAAGATGTAAAAAATGGACAATGGACTTCTATTATAGAAATTTTTAAAACATTAAATTATTTTAGAACAGGTTTAGGACTTGTTCTTTTTTTGGAGGAATTTTTTTAATGAATAGAATAAGTTTAAATAATAAAATACTAGCAATTTTAATGTTAGTGATAATGTTAGTAGGAACAATTCAACCTGTTTTTGCTGTTAGTAGTACAGGAACTGGCAAATGGGTAGCAGGACAATGGGACTCAAGAATTTTTACTACTGAAAATAAAAATAATGTAGGAATGTTGTTGCGTAGACTGGTAAATTACAATACAGGAGAAAAAATAACAGTATTTTGTGGAGAACATTTTATTAACTCTCCTACAGGTACAATAGAATCAGCGACACATAGTGTACCAAGTGATCCAGCTGTAAAGAGAGCTTGTAAAGTTGCATACTTTCGGGTGGTATAATAAGTATGGTAATTGGGTAATGAACGGAGGGATAATGTCAGAAGATAACAGAGCAAAACTGCTTGATTATGTATTTACACAGCAATATGTTTGGGAATCAATGGGACAAAGTGATGCAAAATTTGTAGATGCATCTATACAAAGTCAATATGAGAGTTTTAAAACAAAAATTGATAACCAAATAGCAAATATGCAAAAACAACCTAGTTTTGTATATTCAACAATAAATGTGGATGTAGGAACATCTACAGTATTAACTGATACTAATAATGTTTTAAAAGATTTTGTTAGTTTTGATAAAAATGTAGATGGAGTTAGAATTCAACATAATATTGGTGAAAACACAATGACAATAATTGTAGATAAAAACTATACAAAAGAAAATCTAAAAATAACAGAAGATAAGATGAAATCTTGGGGAATAATAAAGGAGGAGACAGTAGATAATGATACAACAGTATTCTTTACTTTTAAAGAAGGTGTGCAAAATCAATTGTATTCATTAAATTATAACGATCCAGTTTCAATGCCATTAAATATCAAAATAAATATATTTGGTAATTTAAAAATAAATAAGACAGATGTGGAAACTAATAAACCGATTGATAATACAATATTTGAATTAGTAGATTCTAATGGCAATGTAATTGCGACAGGAACGACTGACAATAGAGGAATTTTAGAATTCAATAAGATAAAACCTGGAAATTATAAAATAAGAGAAAAGAAAAGCAATGATAATTATATAAATAACAATGTTATTTATGATATAGTTATAAATCCAAGTGAAACTTCTACTAAAAATATAACAAATGAGCATAAAAAAGGAAATTTAAAAATATATAAAGTTGATAAGGATGATAACGATTTAACATTAGGAGCAGTAGAATTTGATTTAATTGATTCTAATGGAAATATTGTAAAGCATTTAATAACTGATGTAAATGGTATTGCAGAAGTAAAAAATATAAATACTGGAAACTATACTTTAAGAGAAACGTTAACTAAAAAAGAATATAATTTAGCAATTGACCAAAATGTTGTAATAAATTGGAATAAAACAATGGAATATAAAGTTGAGAATGAAAAGAAGAAAGGTCAAATAAGAATAATCAAAGTAGATGCAGATTATAACGAAGTAAAACTAGAAGGAGTTGAGTTTCAAATAATAGATAAGAACAATAATATTATTGAAACAATAAAAACAAATTCTGAAGGTGAAGCTGTAACATCTCGTATTCCAATTGGAAATTATAAAATAAAAGAAGTAAGTTTGGGTACTAATGAGGAATATGTTCTAAATGATGAAGTAAAAACTGTAACGGTAGAAGAAGATAAAATAAAAACTATACAATTTGAGAATGAGCATAAGAAAGGTAATTTGAAGATATATAAAGTTGATTTAGATAATAACAAATTACCTGTATCAGATGTAGAATTTGAAATTATTGATAAAGATGGATACAAATATACTGCTACTTCTGATGAAAATGGAATTGCTTATATTCCAAATATTAGAACAGGTATTGCTACTATAAGAGAATTAAAAACAAATAAGATATATAAAATATCAGAAGAAACATACGAGGCTGATATAAAGTGGAATGAGACTACAGAAATAACAATAACAAATGAAAAATTAAAAGGACAAATTGAAGTATATAAATTAGATGCAGAGGATAAAGAGATTAAACTAGAGGGAGTTGAATTTCAAGTTATAAATTCTAATGGTGAAGTTGTAGAAACTATTGTAACTAACAAAGATGGGTATGCTATAACATCACGAATTCCTATTGGTGAATATATTCTAAAAGAGACAAAGACTGACAATATGCATATTTTAAACAAAGATATAATAAAAGTAGATGTTACAACAGATATAACTTCAAAACTAGAGATAACAAATGAAAGAATAAAAGGTCAAATTAAAGTTATAAAAACAAGTGAAGATGATAACTTTATAAATGGTAAGGAAAAAGCTAGTCCAATAGAAAATGTTAAATTCGAAGTATATGATTCAAACAACAATTTAGTCGATGAAATAACTACATCAGAAGATGGAACTGCTATTACTAAATTACTTGATAAAGGTTGTTACTTTATAAAAGAAGTGGAATCAGGTGAATGGTATTTATTAAATGATAATACATTTGAGGCAGAAATAAAAGAGCATCAAGAGATCGTAAGTGTAGAAATCACAAACGAATCAGAAAAACCTGATGTTGATATTGAAAAAACAGGAATAATTCAGACAACAGCAAATCAAGAAATTCGTTACGATTTCCATATTAAGAATGCAGGAAATGTAAAATTAAATCATTTTAATTGGTATGACTATTTGCCTACGGACTATGTAAGGATTACAAAATTAATAACTGGAACATATAATCAAGACTTAAATTATTCTATATATTATAAAACTAACAAGAATGATTACAAATTATTAAAAGATAATCTAAATACACAAGTTAACAACTATATAGACTTTTCAAAGTTAGAATTAGAAGCGGATGAGTATGTAACAGAATTTAAAGCAGATTTTGGAACAGTTGATGTAGGTTTTGAATCAGTTATAAATCCATATATATTTGTAAGAGTAAACTCTAATGTGCAAAATGATGATATATTTACAAATAAAACGAGAATAGAGGGATATAACAAGACATATATGGTTTGGGATGAAGATGATCATACTACAAAATTGTATGAGAAGGAAGTGCCTGTGAAAAAATTACCAAGAACAGGTATGTAGAAATTATAGGAGAGGGCTTTTGAGCTCTCTCTAATTTATTTATTATGGAGGAAAATTGAAAAAATTTAAGATAGAGATAACTAAAGATGAATTGATAAGATTCTATGCAAATAAAGTTGTAGAAGATGGAATAAGAGATTGTTGGGAGTTTAGCAATATAATCAATATAAATGACTACGGAGAAAATGTAGCAAAGTTTAAAAATTTAATACTGGAAAGAATTTATAGAGATGAGAGAGTGGCAGATGTAAATTTAGATAAAGCAGGAAATTTTGATATGATTTTTTATACAGAGTATTGCCCGTATTATTATGATATTGATGAAATTAAAGAAAATAGTTATTATATAGATAAATTTTCTCAAATAGATATGCTAAAAGAATTTAGTGGCTACTACATAGAAAAGTGTTTGTTTAATAATCCATATATAAGTATTAGACATTTAATAAATCAATTTGTGGGGGAACAAACAAATGATAAAGAACAAAGAAAGCTAATGTATAATATAATAAAAATGAAAATCAATGAAACTAATTTTATTAGTAATAATATAGATATAGATGGAGTTGAAGTATATATAACACCACATAATTATAAAGAGCTACAACAAGCCATTGAGGAGAGCATACAAAATATTGTGGAGGAAGAATTGGAATAAACTTTTAAATTATAAAAAATTAAATATTTTGAATGAAAACACCTATAAATCTTATGGGTGTTTTTCTTGTTCAGAACGAGAGATGCCTTAAACTCGTTCTAAAATAATAAAGGGATAAGTTTGGTCAGCTGATGCATAAAATTGACCTGCAGTATCTTTAAGCAGTCTATTTGAAGATATATGTGTCGGTGAGATTTTAGAACATAAACTCACAATAAAAAAAGAGTATCGGTGGCAAAACTTGTAATAGAATATGCAAATGTAGAAAGTTTGGGCAAGAATGAACAGAGTTAGTAAAATAACAGCATTTGCAGTAGTTTTTTATAACTACATACTAGACTACTATAAATGAGGCGATGGGCTGAGGGGTTTAATTTATAGTGTATTATTTTTTATGAATAAAGGAATAATACACTAACATTTCAGCTCAAGGCTTTCAGGGTTTAGAAATACCAAAAAAAATAAGAAACATCTAGAGATTAGATACTTCTTAAACTTTTTTATTAGTATCAGGATCAAATAATTCTTCAGCTTTTATTCCTAATACGGAACAAATTCCCCATAATTCAAAATCTCGTACAGTTCTTTGATTATGTTCTATTTTAAAAATATCTGACTGATATAATGTAATCCCTAATAGTGATAGTTGATTACTTAATTTGTCTTGAGATATATTTAGCTTTTCTCTTACTAATTTTAATTTACTTCCTATGATATTATAAGAAGAATCTTCAAATTTATTAAATTCCATAATTACTCCTATTAAAATTCACTTAAAATATTTTACTATGAAATTGTTTTAAACTTCATAGAGTACAGTCTATTAAAAATAGCATTTCCAGATTTAAGAAAATAAAACTTAAAATCTATTTACAAAAAATGTTAAAAGTTGTAAAATTATTTAATAATAGAGTACAGTCTATTAAAAAGGAGATGAGTATTATGGATGAAAAAATAATAGAAATAAAAGAAAAAGCAAGAAAGATTTTAGAAGATATTCAAATTGATACAAGTATTGGAGAAAGTAGAATAATAACAATGCTACAAAAAATAGAACAACAAGATATCGAAAAAAGTGAGATTGATATAATAGAAAAAACATTAAATAATATAGAAAATTATTTATTTACAAAACAAAAGATGCAGGTAGAGATTAATGATTATGAATATTTAAAAAATATAGCAGAAACATTAAGAAATCAAAAAGTTAGAATAGAAGACAATGTTATTTTGGGACAACCTGTATTTAGAATAATGGTTGGAGAAGAAGAGATCATTTACTTTATTACAAGAGAAGGGGCAAGAAAATTTATCGAAACACATTCTACAATTTTTGATAAAAATATAGATAATAAGGATCAAGAAAATCAAGTTGAAAGAAGAAAAGATGACCTAATGGAAGTAACAACAAATAAAAATTTAGAGATTTCAAAAATATTAGAAATAATTAAAAGAAATTACTAAAAAACACTAATATTCAAAAAAATGAACATTAGTGTATGATTAATCTTCTTCAACATCTTTAAATAGTGGATCATCGAAAAATTCTTTTAACTCAATATTAAAACCTTCGCAAATATGGAGTAAAGTTTTTAGTGTTATAAGACCTCGTTTTTGATTAACAAAATAAGTTAATGTTGATGCAGAAACTCCAGTTGCCTTATATAAACTCCAGAGATTCATATTGTTTTCTTTTAAAAGATTTTTAATTCGCTGACGAACAGCATCTGTTAATGTCATACTATATTATCTTCCTTTCTATGATTAGTATAACAAGAAAGAAAAATAATATATGTGCTACTTTTGAAGAAATGAGAAAAAACTTCACATTTGTTAAGTAGTTGCTTGTAATGAAGAAAAAAAAGTGTTATACTATAAATAGTTGCTAGTTTTGAAGAAAACTAGCAAAAGTGAAAAGGATATATTATATAAATATGAAATATAAAAAGCCGAGTAAAGAAGAAGTATTAAAAAACATTGAAAAGTATTATATGTTGCAAAAAGTTGATGTCTTTGGAAGAATAAAACTTCCAGTTGAAGTAAGAGAATATTTTGATATACATCGACTTGATAAACTAAAAATTGAAGTAGAAAATGGAAAAATAATTATAGTAAAAGATTTGGAATTATGATTTTTTTTTACACGTCTTGTTAATATGATAATAGCAAGAAAGGGATGAATATAATGGAAGAAATTCTAAAGGTCATAATTGCTGATGATAATTTAGCATTAGTTGATTTTATGAAATCATCAATTGAAAAAGACACAAGATTTAAAGTAGTAGGAATCGCAACAAATGATGAGGAGGAAATAGAATTAATAGAAATGGAAAAGCCAAATGTTGTTATAACAGATTTAAAGCGAAACGATCAATATACAGGATTTAATATTATAGAAAAATATAAGGATGAAGAATATAAGCCTATCTTCTTTATAATATCTGCAATGGCAATGTGCTATATAGAAGATATAAGAAGATTAAATATAAGATATTATTTAGACAAACCTTTTAATAATGATAGACTGCTTAATAAAATGAACGATATATATGAAGAGGTGTATCCAAAAAGATTGATTTTGATGCAAGATACAGGAGTCAAATTTCATAGAGAAAATTTCTTTGAAAGATTCTGTAATATATTAAAAAGGAGAGTAGGTATATAACCTACTCAAATTTATTCAAATTCACTATCTGTATTCTCATATAATTCTAATCTTTGACTTAAATCTCTTTGAGAAAGACCACGCATTTCTCTGTATTTTCGCAGATTGTTACCAATAATATTTAATTTACCATTTATACTTTTTATTTTCAAACATCCTCACCTAACTTTTGTTAATATGATAAAAACAATTGTAATATATAAAAAACAAAAGCTGTTTATATGATGTTGACAAAGAGCAAAAAAATAATTTTTTTTAATATAACAAAAAGCATAGAAGGGTTGAAAAAAAACTGTAAATAGTATATGATAATAGAACATAATTCTATTCAATAATTTTAAATAAAGAGGTCATTTAATATGAAGAATGATTATTATAATATTCCAAAAATAGATGTGTATTCAGTTTTTAATGAATCACAAAATATCTGGGCAATTAAAACATTAAAAACATTGGGGATTGAGTTGAAAAATGAATTATATACAGAGTATGAGTTTGAGTGTTTAAGAGTAGATGTAGCGGAGTATTATGGATATGAAAAAGAACTTCCAGTAGGGATAACGGAAGAAGATTATAAAAAGTTAAGAGATATATTAGATAGTATCTATTATTAATAGAGTGTACTGACAAAGTACACTTTTTGTTTTGAAAAAATAAAAAGTATGGTATAATATTTTTGGAGAAAAAATATGAATAAAAAATTTGAAGAAAACAAATTAAATTTTATTACTAAAAGCACGGATTCCAAAATTGCAGATAACGAAAATATAATTAAATATACTTATTATCAGTTAAGAATACAATATGATTTGTCTGAAGAACAGATGAGAGAATTTGTTAGGTTGGCAAAAATAAGATTAAATAATCTTAATTATAATACATATACAAAGAGGCAGAGATACAGGTATAATTATAAAGAAAACGAAGTTAAGAGTAATGAAGAGTTAGTTGCAGTAAAGCAAAAACACAAATAGTAAGTTGTCGCTGACCTTAATTAGCAAATAGTTCACTATTTTTGATGTAATATACAAAATTTTTTTGGAAATTTTGTAACGAAATGAAATTTCATACGTCATATATGCAAAGGAGGATAAAAGTTATGCAGGATATGGAAAAAATATACGAAGAATATTTTGAAACAGTAAACAAATACTTATTCTGTTTAACTCATAATAATGATATTTCTGAAGAACTTACCCAAGAAACTTTTTATAAAGCAGTAAAGAAAATTGATACATATAAGGGCGAATGTAAGATGTCAGTATGGTTATGTCAAATCGCTAAAAACCTTTGGTATGACCAATGTAGAAAGAATAAAAAGTTTGTAGATACAAAAGAAGTAGATTTATTAAATGTACAAGCATTAAATACATTAGAAGAACAAGTTATTTCAAATGATGAAAAAATTTCATTATATAAAAAAATGCAGTATTTAGATGAGAAAACAAGAGAAGTAATGTATTTAAGGATAACAGGAGAACTTAGTTTTAAAGAAATAGGAATTATTTTGAATAAAACAGAAAACTGGGCTAGAGTAACATTTTATCGAGGAAAAAATCAATTAAAGGAGGTTGATTGATATGAAAGAGAAAAGAGATTGTAAGATTGTCCAAGATTTATTACCAAATTACATTGAAAATTTAACAAATGAAGAAACCAATCGTTTTATTGAGGAACATTTAAAAGAGTGTCCTGAATGTCAAAAAGTATTAGAAAATATGCAAAAAGAAATTAAAGTAAGTACTACAAAAAGAGATGATAGAGAGGTAAAATATATTAAAAAATATAATAAGAAATTAAAAATTTTAAAATATGCATTATTAATTATAATATTAATATATGTAATAGCTGTAGGAAGAAGAACAATTATAATGTCTTCGCTTTCTGGAAAGGCAACTGAAAACCAAATAAACGATAATTATTATGTGAGATTATATTCATATCAAGGAGATACTTTAACTATAACAGAAAGTTATAATAAAGGAGAAGATTACTTGACTACACTTACTAAAGTTGTTAATGGAAGTAATATTCAAAAAATAACTTATTATAGAAAAGGCGAAGAACAACTATTTATGACAGAATCAGAGGGAAAAAAATATGTACTAAATGCAGAAACAATGATAGGTGGATATATATTGCCTGTAACTTATGTATCAGATGGAATATTAGCAAATCTCCAATATGCCTTAATAACAGGAATTGATTCTACTTATTGTAATGGAAAAGAGTGTTATGTTATTAAAGGAAATAGTTATGAAAGGTATATAGATAAAGAAACAGGATTGGCAGTTAGAAATATAGAAAAATCAAATAAAGAAATAACAAGAAAAAATGATGCAGTAGTTGATTATGAATATAAATTTAATATTGTAAAAGATAGCGATATTGTAAAACCAGATACAACAGGTTATATAGTAAATGAATAATAGCCAAAGAAGAATAGAAATAAAAATCTATTCTTCTTTTAATTACAAAGAAAGGAGAAAATGTAAGTGAAAGAGTTATTTATCAAAGAAGTAACTACTAAAATGGCAGACTTCTTAGATGATAACCAAAGAATAAGATTAAGAGAAATACTTACAGAAATATGTTTAAATTATCAAATTGAAATAATAGAACAAACTAAAAGGCAAGAAACTCAAAAGAATAATACAGATATTTTAGATAGATTTATAGCATCTAAGGAAATTGAAGGGTGCTCAACAAGAACTTTAAATTACTACAGAGATAATATAAATAAAATGCTTGATACTGTAAATCTTCCAATAAATGAAATTACTACTGAAATATTAAGAAACTATTTATCAGATTATAAAAGTAATTCAAATGCAGGTATGGTAACAATAGACAATATAAGAAGAACATTGTCAAGTTTTTTTGCTTGGCTAGAAAACGAGGATTACATTGTAAAAAGTCCAGTTAGAAGGATTCATAAAGTAAAAACGACTAGAAGAGTTAAAGAAACACTAACAGATGAAAACTTGGAAAAGTTAAGAGATACTTGTTCAAATGTAAGAGATTTAGCAATATTAGAACTATTAATTTCAACTGGTATGAGAGTTGGAGAACTTATAAGACTAAACATATCAGATATAAATTTTCAAGAAAGAAGTTGTATTGTTTTAGGTAAAGGTAATAGTGAAAGAGAAGTTTATTTTAGTGCCAAGAGTAAAATGTATATAAAGAAATATCTTGAAACAAGAACTGATAATAATGAAGCATTATTTGTATCGCTTATAAAACCTTATAACAGATTAGGAATATCAGGGATTGAAATTTTAATTAGAAACTTAGGAAAAGAGGCAAATATAAAAAAAGTACATCCACATAAGTTTAGAAGAACTATGGCTACAATGGCAATTGATAAGGGAATGCCAATAGAACAAGTACAAAAATTGTTAGGGCATATAAAAATAGATACAACAATGCATTATGCAATGGTAAATCAAAATAATGTGAAAATATCACACAGAAAATATATTGGATAGATTTAGTTAAAACATTGACTTTTATATGATTATATTATAAAAAATATTAAAACGACAACTTACAATTTTTGAATTACTTTATACGAAAGTATAGAGTAATTTTTCTTTTTATGGTATTATAACAACAGATAGTAATTTTTTATATGAGGAGAACAAAAGTGAAAGAAGATAAAGTGATAATAATAACAATGATATTAAATTTAATTGTAGCAATATTAAAATTAGTTTCAGGAATAATTTTCTCGTTTTCAACCTTAATTGCAGATTCAATTCAATCGTTTATGGACTTTATAACTGATATTACAAGTTTAATAGCAAACAAGATAGGAAAAAGAAGAGCTAACAAAACATATCCATTTGGTTATGGACAAGTATATTATTTAGCGAATCTTTTTACAGGTGTTCTGTTATTTTTAATAGGAATATTTATAGTATATCAATTCTTCTTTTTTAAGGGAGAATTAAAACCAAATAAAATATTGTTTATCATATTACTTGTAGTATTGATTTTAAAATCAATAGTAGTTAAAATACTAAAATTTTATGGCAGAAAATACAAAAGTGAATTAATGATTGAAGCTTCAAGAGAATCTTATGCAGATTTTATTTCAACTTGTGTAGTATTAATTGTGTTTATACTAACATTATTTGAAAAATATAATACAATAGACATAAATATTGATAAATTAGGCAGTTTATGTATGGCTATATATGTATTCTATACATCAATAAAAATGATAATACAAAATGTTAGAGGAATACTTACAAACGATGAAGAAAATACTGAAGTAAAAGAAGAAGTAGTAAATGAATTAAGTAAATTTAAAGAGTTGCATTTTAAAGATATTAAAGTTATAAAAATGTCTACATATTATAGTGTATTTATTCAAGTAAAAGTAGATGAAAAACTGACAATAAAAAAGTATTTGTTAATAGAAAGAAAAATTAAGGCACATTTAAAGTCTAAAAATAGATTATTTAGATTTATAGATATTGAGCCAGTATAAAAACAGAGGATAGTAAGTTGTAGGGAAATTTATAATTGTTCAACCATTAGTTGATATAAAAAATACCCCACTCAACCAATGGTATGTGTACTTTTTAATGATAATATTTTACACTTAAATTGAAGGAAGAAATAGATATGGATCAGATTAAAATTGGAAAATTTATAGCTGAATGTAGAAAAAAGAATAATTTAACTCAAATGCAACTTGCAGAAAAGTTAAACATTACAGATAGAGCAATATCTAAATGGGAAAACGGAAAAGCAATGCCTGATTCATCAATTATGCTAGATTTGTGTAATGAACTTAAAATAAGTGTAAATGAATTATTAAGTGGGGAGGTATTAGAAATGAATAATTATAATGAAAAATTAGAGAAAAACTTAATTGATATGGTAAAACAAAAAGAACAATCAGATAAAAAGATGTTAAGATTAGAAATAGTGATAGGATATATTTCATCAATTACATTTTTAATTTTAATTTTTGTAGCTTCTTATATTGAAATGCAAAATTGGATAAGAATTTTACTAATTTCTTTTGGAATATTTACATTTGCTATTGGAATGTATAATTGCATTAAAATTGAACAAACAGCAGGATATTATGAGTGTGCAAAATGTCATCATAAATATATTCCAACATATTCAAATGTTTTATGGGCTATGCACATTAATAGAACAAGATATATGAAATGTCCGAAATGTAATCAAAGAAGTTGGCAGAAAAAAGTAATAAGTAAATCATAACAACAACTTACAATTTCTATTTTAAGTACAACAAAGAACTACATTGAGACAGTAGTTCTTTGTTAATATGTAATTTTTTATTCAACAACAGGTGGAATAAAATTTTCAATTGCATTTCGTAGTTTAGGATGGTGAATTACAAAGTGAATAGAAGGACTATTCGCTTTTGAAATCATAACCCAGTTATTCTCACAGATTAAAATTTGTATATTTTTAAATGTATTATTATTATTTATACTTAACTTATAATTTTTATTATTCTTTTCATATTTTTTAGTCAAATTCTTTAATCGTGAGTATATTTGAAATGATGAATAATAAACTGAACATATAAATAAGAAATGGTATACTAGCAAAAATGCTAATATACCATTTCATTTAAGGAGATTTATGATTTATTTATTAACTAGCTCTTTTAAAGCTTTACCAGCTTTGAATGCTGGAGCTTTAGAAGCAGGTATTTTTATTTCTTCTTTAGTTTGAGGGTTTCTTCCTTTTCTAGCACTTCTTTTTCTTACATCAAAAGTTCCAAAACCAACTAATTGAACTTTATCATTTGCTTTTAGTGCTTCAGAAACAACAGAAATGAAAGCATTTAAAGATTCTGCTGTAGCTTTCTTTGAATGACCTGTTCTAGAAACCATTGCTTCTATTAATTCTGCTTTATTCATACAAAAAATCCTCCTTTCCCAAAAAATAAAATCTTTTGTAATTTGTTATACACAATTTATCAAAAAAAGCCAATAATGTCAATATTTTGCTGACAAAAAGGATATTCAATGATATAATTATGTCGAGAGAAAAAAGAACGGAGTAAATATTATGATTAGATTAGTATTTAGATATCAGGAAAAAAGGGCAATAGCTTATGATTTTAATACAGAAATAGGAGAATGTAATTTTGAGGAAACAGAAGATATATGGAATATAACTCACACAGAAGTAAATGAAAAATACCAAGGACAAGGGATTGCTAAAAAACTTGTGGAAAATATTATGGAAAATGCCAAAAGACTAAATAAAACAATTGAGGCAACTTGTTCTTATGCTAAAAAAGTAATAGAAAAAAATAATAGTGAGGTTGATTAGATGGAAGACAAAATCAAAAAGCAAAGTATTGATAGGCTAAATATATCAGTATCTATACTCGAAGGACTAAAACAAAATAATATAATTAAAATAGAAGATTTATGCAAGAAAAGTAAAAAAGAATTAAAAAAATTAGGCTTTCTACAAAACGAGATAAATGAAATAAATATAGAGTTACAGCTATTAGGATTAGCACTTAAAAACACTTTATAGAATAAATATAATGGAATAGAAAATTAAAATAAAAGTACAGTTATACCTAAATGGTATTGTACTTTTATTTTTTATAAATTATTTCTATTTATGTATTCCAACATCAATTCAATAAATTGCTTTGGACTAATTCTATTTGTCAAATCATGATATGGAAAGAGTGAATTCAAGTGTTCTTTCTTTACATATTTACTCATCGTTTTCAATGAACTTTCTATACTCCATTGAATATTTTTTTCAGATACATTATATTTGTGCGACAAAATAAGACAAATGCATTTGAAATTATCTAATAAGTTTTCATTATCATAGCATAGTGCTATTGCATCTAATAAATATAATCCACCTTTTGAAAAATGGTTTAAATGTAATTTTGAAAACACCATTTTTATATCGTTTATATTTAATATTGGCTTTCTGTTGAAGTTTGCAACATCATATATTTCTTGTATTAGGAAATCAAAATTAACAGGTTTAGGAATCAAATTATATATTTTTTTAAATTCTCTAAATTTAATTTGTTCTTGTGCTTTCCCTGACACAATTAAAATATTTCTTTTTTCGTTTTCTTCTGGCAATGCAGATAAATTATTAGCAACTTCTGCACCACTCATTTTAGGCATTTCTAGGTCTAGCAATAATACATCAGGTTGATTTATTAAATAGGAATTATATGCTTCCTCGCCATCCATAGCTACACCACAAAGTGTGATATCTTTTTCATTTGTAAGAATTGTTGAACAAGATGTAATCCAATCTGCATTATCATCAGCGATCATAACTCTAACCATATAAGATATCCTCCAAATTTAATTGTCTAGATTATATCACGAAAACGCCTAAAATTCAATAAAATCAACAACATTTATGTCAAAAAGTCAGCTGAAACAGTAAAATTATGAAAACTCCATGCCGATTTTTTCCGATTTAATCCAATGCACACCAATTATTCGGTTTATTTCTCTAAAAAATGCTAATATTCCCATAGGACAATAGTCCGAAATAAAGGAAGTATTACCTATGATATTGTTAACAAACATAAGATAATATTTGAAAGCTATATTTCAGACTATTGTGTGATAGGAGGATTTTTTATTATGGATGGGTAGAACTTTTATTAAGTAAATAGTATAACAACGGAATATAACTTCCTTTGTTTTGGACATTGTTCAATTTTAATGATTGGAGAATGTTTATGGAAAGGAAGAATTATTTAGTAGAAGGATTATCTAAAGAAGAAACAGCATATTTGAAAAGCATTGTTGTAAATGCAAGAAAGAGATATATAAAGGATAACTATTGTTATATTAATAATCAATGTGTGAGTATGGAAGAAGTAGAAGAAGTCGAAGGAGAATCTGTGCTTGATATAATTATTAATAAATGTGAGGATGAGATTAAATCTGCTGTTGAATTTGAAAAGGTTATTTCAGATAGTAAATTGTATTATGCAATAAAAGCATTATCTTTGAGAGAGAAGATGGTGCTTTTTTCTTTGTATAAAGAAAATAAAAGTATTAATGTGATTGCAATGGAAATGAATTTAGAAAGAACTACTATATGGAGGATTAAGGCAACAGCACTAGACAAAATAATGAAATATCTTATAGGAGGGAAAAGAGATGTTTAATGATTTTAGTTTATCAGATAAAGAAATTCTAAAGATAATAGAAGAATACAAGCCTTTAATATTAAGTAGATCAAAAATAAATTTTAAATTTGATGAGGATCTATACCAAGAAATTATGATTGTTATATTTAAAGAACTTTCAAAAAATCGAAAAAAATAAAAAAATTTTTCAAAATTTGCAACATCGACAAAAATTTTTGACTTCATATGGGTAGATAAAAAAAGGAGGTGACCAATATGGAGTCAAAAATGCAAGAACTTATGGATATCGATTCAGCAATTGCCTATGCACAACTGGCTGTTCACACATTACAACATAGTGCTACCGAAGTAAATGCAAAAGAATTACAAAAGGAAATAAAAATGTTATATTCAAAATTTGGAACAGCAGAAGTTAAAAGACTGGCAAATATTATTGTAAAGGGGAAAAAGTAATGTGGTATGTAATTTTAATTATCTTGCTGATTATCTCCTTTACAATAATAAAATACTTAATACATAAAAAGAAGAGGAGATATAAAAAAGTAAAACCTTTAAGTAAAATGAGTAAAAAAGAATTCAAAAAAGCTATGAAAGATTTAGAAATTAAGTAGAGTTATATTTAGCTCTATTAGTTTCTTCATATTCAAAAGTTGTTAGTAAAAAGTTAAGTAAGGAAATTTTAGAGTGTATGAACGAAAATAAAGATATAATTATAGAAATGTATTTCATAGAAAAATTAAGAGCAATTGATATTTCTAAAAAACTTGGAATATCAAAAAGTGCAGTTACTCAAGTTCTACAAAAAGATGAAAGGTACTTACAGGAAAAAGAAATAAGGAAACAAATAAATAGGAAAAAGAATGTTGAATATACAAAACAATATATAACCACTATAAGAAGGAATAAGAGTGTAGATGTGGACTATGCAATATTAAAACAAGCTCACGAACAGGCAAGTAGAGAATTGTCTGGTGGAAAAAAGCCAATAAGTAATAGAGCTTTTAGAGATTGGAATCCATCAATCTATAAATATAATTCAAAGTCGCAGAGTTATGTATTAAAAAAAGGAATTGTTGTAGGCAGTGATGTGCCTAAACGAATTAATTGGAAAGGTTATTAAAAGTTGAGATAGTTTCTATCACAATTGTACGAGGAGGCTCTTATGAAGCAAGAATTTAAAATAATAGAGGTATTTAATAAAGAAAAACCAGATATAAAAGTGGTTTTAAAAGATATATTTAAATCTTATATAAAAGATGTAATAAATAGTAATTATGACTTGAAAAAAAGCAAATAAGAGTTATAATATGAGCAATCGAGGATAGGAAACTACCGTTATCAGCTGGAAGGAGGAAAAATGATAACGATAAGTAATCCTGAAAAATATGTTGTAGGAATATTAGTAAGACTATCCAACGAAAGAATAGAAGATTTAAAAAAATATGGTGAAAGTGGAAGTATAACAAACCAAAAGATCCTTTTAAATAACTTTTGCAAAGAAAATCATTTAACAATATATAAAACATATGTGGATGATGGAGAAAGTGGAGCTTTTTATGACAGACCTGGGTTTCAAGAGATGATAAATGATGTTGATGAAGGTCATATAAATATGGTTGTAGTTAAAGATTTATCTAGATTTGGAAGGGTGGCATCAGGAATTGATGATTATATAGAAGAGTTTTTTCAATTAAAAGGAGTAAGATTTGTTGCAGTAAATGAGAATTTGGATTCAAAAACATCAGCTAATTTCCATGATGATATAAAAATTAGGGCTTTTTTTAATGAATGGTTTTTAAGAGACTGTTCGAAAAAGACAAGAGATGGAAAACACAATAAGGCATTGCAGGGAAAAGTAATGGCAACATACCCAAAGTATCGGATACAGAAAAGATCCTAATGATAAAAATCATTATATAATAAATGAAGAAACAGGCTGGGTAGTACAAAAAATATATGAAATGTTAAAAATAGGAACACTTCCAACAGATGTTGCTCAATGGCTTAATGATAATAATGTTCCTGTACCATCAGAGTCAGTAGGAAATGCTCACACTAGAAGATATAATGAAGTAAAAAGAAAGTGGAATAGAACAACAGTTGTTAGAATTGCAAAAGATAGAACTTATTTAGGAAATGTAATAAATGGAAAATCTAAAAAAGTAAGTTATAAAAGTAAGAGAATTATTCAAATTCCAACTGAAGAACAAATTGAGGTCAAAGGAATGCATGAGCCACTAGTAGACCAAGAAACATTTGATATAGTTCAAAGAATGATAGAGAGCAGAAAAAGGACAAGAGTAAAAAAACACGATTTTCTTTTAAAGGGTTTATTAGAGTGTGCAGAATGTGGAAAAAAATTAAGTGTACTAACACTAAAACAAAAAAGTGGTAATTCAATACAATATTTAAGGTGCAATACTTATGCCTCTATGACACGACTTAAACTATGTACCCCACATTCAAATAACTGTGAAAAACTAACAAATGCAGTTATTAAAACAATAAAAGAACGACTTAAAGAATATTTAAAAGAAGATGAACTATTCAAATTAGCAGAAAAAGTAAAAGATACTAATGCCTACAAAAAGAATTTAATTCAAAATCAAATTCAAGCAAATCAAAGTAAAATAGAAATTATGAATAAGAAAATCGACCAACTATATGAGGACAAACTATCAGGAATCATTAATGTTGATGACTTTGAGAGAATGTATATTTCAACATTAGATAGAAAAAAAGAATTAGAAGAGATGATAAAAAATTTGTTAAAACAAAAAGAAGAAACATCACACGAGGTTGATTTAAAGAAAGAAGTAACTAACTTTATTAAAGCAAGAAAAATAACAAGAGAAATGGTAGTATCATTAGTTGATAAAATCACAGTATCTGAAAACAAAGAAGTAAAAATATACTATAAATTCAGTATATTAAATGAAGATAATAAGCAGGATGATAATGTTTATGACATTAGAGACTGCATAAATTTTTAAAAATAAAAATTTATCATAACGAACAACGATGACCACCATTAATTTATTTAACTTTATAATAGCACAAGCAAACATATATTGTCAAACAAATTAGGACAATTAGGGACAGTCCCCAATTGTCCCATTTGGACATTTGGGGACTGTCCCTAATTGTCCTAATTTTGTACTTGTGTATTTTTATAAAATATGATACAATGTTTGGCATAAAGATAGGAGATGGCGCGTATGTATAGAAACAAAAATTGTGGAGAATTAAATATTAAAAATATAGGGGAAAGTGTAGTAATAGCTGGTTGGGTTCAAAGAATAAGAAATTTGGGCTCCATGAAGTTTATAGATTTAAGAGATCAATTTGGAATTACTCAAATTGTTGTAAATGGTAATAGTGCTGATAATTTGGTGACAGAGTGTGTTATTCAAGTAAAAGGCACAGTAATAGAAAGAGCAAGCAAAAATACAAAAATACCTACAGGAGAAATAGAAATAGAGGCAAAAGAAATAGAACTACTTGGAAAATGCAAAAATATATTACCATTTGAAATAAACTCAGAAAAAGCAGCAGATGCAAGAGAAGATTTAAGATTAGAATATAGATTTTTAGATTTAAGAAATGAAAAATTACATAAAACAATTATACTTCGTAGTGAAATAATGAAAACAATAAGAAATAAAATGGATGAACTAGGATTTACAGAAATACAAACACCGATACTTGCAAATTCTTCACCAGAGGGAGCAAGAGACTTTTTAGTGCCAAGTAGATTACATCCTGGGGAATTTTATGCCCTACCACAAGCACCTCAACAATTTAAACAATTGTTAATGGTATCTGGATTTGATAGATACTACCAGATAGCTCCATGTTTTAGAGATGAAGACCCTAGAGCAGATAGAGCACCAGGAGAATTTTACCAATTAGATTTTGAGATGAGTTTTGCAGAGCAGGAGGATGTATTAAACATATTGGAAGAAATATTTACGACAATATTTAAAAAACATACTAACTGGGAAATGACAAATACACCATTTCCACGTATACCATATAGAGAAGCAATGGAAAAGTATGGAAGTGATAAGCCGGACTTAAGAAATCCATTAATAATACAAGATGTAACAAAATTATTTGAAAATACAGAATTTAATGCTTTTAAAGGGAAAACAATAAAAGCAATATTGGTAGAAAATGGAGCAGAACAGGGAAGAAAGTTTTTTGATAATATGAGTGAATATGCAGTAAATGAATTAGATGCAAAAGGCTTAGCTTGGGTAAAATTTGAAGCTGAAAATGAAGTTACAGGTGGAATTGCAAAGTTTATAACAGAGGAAGTAAAATTAGGATTAGAGCAAATAGGAGCAAAACCTAATACAGCAATTTTCTTTATAGCAGATGAATTCAAAAAAGCACAAAAAATAGCTGGTGGAGTAAGGCTAGAGCTAGGAAAAAGATTAGATTTAGTGGAAAAAGGAGTATACAAATTTTGTTTTATAGTAGATTTTCCAATGTATGAATTGTCAGATGAGGGAACTATAGACTTTAATCATAACCCATTCTCAATGCCACAAGGCGGAATGGATGCTCTACAAACGAAAGCCCCATTGGACATTTTAGCTTATCAATATGATGCAGTATGTAATGGATATGAAATAACCTCTGGAGCTGTAAGAAATCACAGTCCAGAAATTATGGTTAAAGCATTTGAAATAGCAGGATATGAAGAAGAAACAATAAAAACAAAATTTGGAGCATTATACAATGCTTTCCAATATGGTACACCACCACATGCGGGTGCAGCAGCAGGTTTAGATAGACTAATAATGCTTGCGGCAAATTCAGATAATATAAGGGAGGTAATAGCATTCCCTAAAAATAAAAAAGCAAGAGACTTACTAATGAGGGCACCAAGTAAAGTTACAGAACAACAACTAAAAGATGTACATATAAAAATAGAAGAATAAAAGGAATATAACAAAATGGAAAAGGTTTTAATAGGAATGAGTGGAGGGGTAGATAGCTCGGTATCTGCCCTTCTTTTAAAAGAAAAAGGATATGAAGTAATAGGAGCAACAATGTTACTAACAGATGATAAAGAAAAAAATGATAAAATAGTAGAAGATGCTAAAAATGTATGTAAACAAATAGGTATATCGTTTTATGTATTTGATTTTAGAGAGGAATTTAGAAAAAATGTAATTTGCAATTTTATTAATTGCTACAAATGCGCTAAGACTCCAAATCCTTGTGTAGAATGCAATAAATACATGAAATTTGGAAAATTTGCAGAAAAAGCGGAAGAATTAGGTTGCAAATATATTTCCACAGGACATTATGCTAAAGTTGAATACAGTACAAAATATAGTCAATATGTATTAAAAAGAGCAAGTGCACAAGAAAAAGATCAGACATATTTTTTATATGCTATTCCAAAACAAATAATAGAAAAATTAATATTTCCATTAGAAAATATTGAAGAAAAAAAAGATGTTAGAAAAATAGCAGAGGAAAAAGGACTAAAAATTGCAAGAAAGCCAGATAGTCAAGAAATATGCTTTATTCCAAATGATGATTATGCAAATTACTTAACAAAAGAAATAACTCCCCCAAAAGGGAAAATAGTACTTACAGATGGGACTATACTAGGAGAACATAAAGGATTAATATATTATACAGTGGGGCAAAGAAAGGGTTTGGGAATTTCGTATGTAGAGCCTTTGTATGTAATAAGATTAGATAAAGAAAATAATAATGTGATAGTAGGAACAGAAAAAGAATTATACTCGACAACACTATATGCAGAAGAATTAAATTTTCTACTTAATATAGACTTGTCAAAACCAATAGAAGTAATGGCAAAAGTTAGATATAGAGCAAAATTAGCAGAAGCAACTTTATACCCACAGGTGGAAGGAAAGGTAAAAGTAGAATTCAAAAATCCACAAAGAGCAATAACACCAGGACAATCTGTAGTATTTTATATAGAAAATATTTTGCTAGGTGGAGGAAAAATCTCTAGCAATGTATAATCAAAATCAAACAATCTTGACATAATGCCCAAAGGATGATTAAATATATAGATGAAACAGAAAAAACATGTAAAATTTAAAATGTTTTTACAAAAAGGAATGAGAAAAATAATTATGGAGATAGAAAAGAATAAGGCAATAATAGAAGCAATACTTTATGCAGCCGGAAGAGAAGTTAAAATGTCTGAACTTATGTCAGCATTAGAACTTGGAGCGGAAGATATTACTACTATTATTGAAAGTATGAAAGCAGAATATAAAAATTTAAATAGAGGCATTGAAATAATAGAAATTAATGGTTCTTATCAATTATGTACTAAAAAAGAATATTTTGATTACATATATCCTATGTTTGACAACAGAGCAAAGCCAAACTTATCAACAGCAGCATTGGAAACACTAGCTATTATTGCATATAACCCAAAAATAACAAGAGCAGAAATAGAAGCAATAAGAGGAGTGAATTCAGATGGAACAATATATAAACTATTAGAATATAACCTAATAGCAGAATCAGGAAAATCAGATGCACCTGGAAGACCAATGACATTTTCTACAACATCACAATTTTTGAAAATGTTTGGAATATCTAATCTAAATGATTTACCAGAACTTCCGAAGTATAAATTAGATGAAAATAGGCAAATAGTAATAGATGAAATAATAGAAGAAAATTCAGAGGCTCCAATACCGAGTGAAGAAGAAAATAATTAATATATAATATTTGAAGGGAAGAGAATTAAATGAGATTAAGCGAAAGTTTTTTTTATACATTAAGGGAAGATTTAAAAGATGAAGAATCAGTAAGTGGCAATTTATTAGTCAAAAGTGGTATGTTTAAAAAAGTAGGAAATGGCATATATATGAAATTACCATTAGGACAAAAAGTGGTAGATAATGTTAAAAATATTATAAGGAAACACATGAACGAAGCTGGAGCAAAAGAAGTAACAATGCCATTGTTATTGCCTATAGATGTATTCCAAAAGTCTGGAAGATATGAATTGTTTGGACCATCTATATTTCAGCTAAATGATAGATACAATAGACCATATGCTTTAGGACCTACACATGAAGAATTTTTCGTTGTTGCAGCAATGATGAAATCTAAATCATACAAGGATTTTCCATATACATTGTATCAAATAGGAAACAAATATAGAGACGAAATAAGACCAAGGTTGGGTTTAATAAGAACAAGAGAATTTACAATGAAGGATGCATATAGCTTTGACATAAATCAAGAAGAATCTGATAAATCTTACCAAAAACAATATGAAGCATATCACAAAATTTGCCAAGAAATAGGATTAAATTATGTTGTGGTTAGAGCAGATACTGGAATAATGGGAGGTTTGTTATCAGAGGAATTTCAAGCTGTAACAGATGTAGGAGAAGATATTTTAGTATTATGTGATAGTTGCGATTATGCTTCTAATATAGAAGTTAGTAAATGTATAGATGAAGAAAATGAAAACAATGAGGAAAAATTAAAATTAGAAAAGGTACATACTCCAAATGTAGGAACAATAGAAGAAGTAAGCAACTTTTTAAATGAAAGTGCAGATAAATTTGTAAAAACATTAGTATATAAAATAGATGGTAAATTTTATGCATGTTTAGTAGCTGGAAATAAAGAAATAAATGAAGTAAAATTGGGAAAATTATTAAATGCAAAACAAGTAGAATTGGCAGAAGCGGAAGATGTTATAAAGATAACAAATGCAAATATTGGCTTTGCAGGACCAATAGGTTTAAAAATTCCTATAATAATGGATAATGGAATAAAATATATGAAAAACTTTATAGTAGGAGCAAATGAAACAGATTACCATTACAAAAATGTAAATATAGATGATTTTAAACCAGAGATTACAGCAGATATAAGGAATATACAAGAAGGAGATTTGTGCCCAGAATGTAAAGGCCATATACATTTCAAAAAAGGAATAGAGGTTGGAAATACATTTAAGTTAGGTACAAAATATTCATCAAGCTTAGGCTTGAATTACTTAGATGAAAATAATGAGTTAAAGCCAGTTGTAATGGGGTCATATGGAATTGGCGTAGAAAGAATGGTAGCAGCTGTTGTAGAACAGAATCATGATGAAAAAGGAATTATATGGCCAATGAATATAGCTCCTTATAAAGTATGTATAGTTTTAATAAGTAGTAAGGATGAAAAGCAAAAACAAGTGGCAGAGCAACTATACACAGAGTTGAGTAATATGGGGATAGAAACTATTTTGGATGATAGAGATGAAAGACCAGGTGTAAAATTTAATGATATGGATTTAATAGGAATTCCATTAAGAATAACAGTTGGTAAAAAAGTAGAAGAAGGATTAGTGGAATTAAAACAAAGAAAAGAGACAGAAAGCCAATTAGTAACAATAGAAAATGTAAAAGATGAAATAAGAAAGATATGTTGCTAAAATAGAAATTACTATACAATAAAGAAGTTCCTTGAAAAAGGAACTTCTTTTAAAATAAAAAACTGTGCACAATTTTTCATTATACTATGCATTCATAGCATTTAACTTTTTTGCTAAATTAGATTTTTTTCTAGCAGCTGTGTTTTTTACAATAACACCTTTTGTACAAGCTTGATCAATTTTCTTTGTAGCTTCTGAGAATAATTTTGTAGCTTCTTCTACATTTTTATTTTCAACAGCTTGTTCAAACTTTTTAACAGCTGATTTATATCCAGATTTAATCATATTATTTCTAGCAGTCTTTTTTTCAATAACGCTAACACGTTTTATTGCTGATTTGATATTTGGCATATTTAGCACCTCCCTTTAAGTTAGTAAATAATAACAAAATATATTTTAACACGGAAATATAAATTTTGCAAGCATTTAGCAAAGATTTAATGCTTACAGTGTTAAAAATTTAAAAAATGACTTGAAAAAAATACATATAACAACTATAATAAGAGAGTACAAACGATAATATTGTAAAATTTGGAAGGAGAGATAGTTATGAATATAACAATAACAGGAAAGGAAATAAAAGCTACAGACGCTATAAAAGAATACATCGAAAAAAAAGCTGAAAGATTAGTAAAATATTTTGGAGATGAAATTGATGCAAATGTAACAATAAAAACAGAAGGTTCAGAACAAGTTGCACAAATGGATGTAAAAATAGGAACAGATAGATTTAGAGCAGTTACAGCACATAAAGATTTATATGCTTCAATAGATAAAGATATAGACATATTAGAAGGTCAAATAAGAAAAATGAAAACTAAAAAAGACAAGCAAAATATGACAGAATCAATTAGAGGAAAAGAAGAACTAAGACAAGAGGAAGAAAAAGAAATAGAAGGAGAAATAGTAAAGACTTTGTATTATGATATAAAGCCTCTTACACCAGAAGATGCAAAACTAAAATTAGAAGAAAAACCACAAGATAGATTTCTAACATTTATAAATATAGAAACAGGAAAAGTAAATGTAATATATAGAATGAAAGATAATAAAAACTATGGTTTGGTAGAGCCAGAAGCATAGTAATAAAAATAAAAAATGAATGGTGAATAATTGCTTTATCATTCATTTTTATTCTTGGGAACATATTACAAAATTATAACATTTTTATTACATTTACATAAAAGTTGCAAAAATTGTAAAAGTGTGGTAAAATAATAATAGGTATGGTATGTACCTATATATAGGAGGTATTAATATGGATGAAAAGGAAAAAAAAGATACATTGGAATTATTTGGCAAAATGCTAGATTTAAAATTTGAATCAGAAGAATTAATAGAAAAAGCAGATGAATTAATTGAAAGATGCGAAATTGATACAAAGAAAGAAGAGGAGAAATAATATGGATTTAGAAAAATTAAATAATGACTATTTAAGACTTAAAGTTGCAACTGAAAAATTTAAAACTATTTTAGAACAATATGAAAATGATTTAAAATTAGCAGAAAAAGATAAAGAGACAGCAGAAAACAATTTGAAAGTAGCAACAAAGCCAGCTGAAAAGAAAAAATATCAAGCAGAGTTAAATAAGGCGATAATAAATATAGATTATATAAAAATTCAAATAGAGACTGCAAAAAATCAACAACAAAAAGTTCAAGAAGATATTAACAAAATAATAGCTGATGTAAAATCAATACCTGAAGTTAAAGAACAATGCAATAGAGCAATAGACATAAGAACGCAAAGACAAATTGCAAAATTTGAAAAACAGAAAAAAGAACAAGAAGAGAAAAAAGAAAATCTAGAACAATTTAAAAATATGATTGAAAAACATCCACAAGCTATAATGATTGTTAACAATATCGAGAATAAATCACTTGAAATTAGCAAAAAAGATAGTGAGATAAAAGATGTTGAAGAGAAAATAGATAAACTAGATCCTACAGATCCAAATTATGCTATAGATAAAGCAAAATTAGATGCAGACAAAGCAAAATTAGAAACAGAACGTAAAACATTAGCTGGTGAAAGACAAACAGAAAGAAATAACTTAAAAAAATTATTTAATAATCCAAAATATAATGAAGAAATAGACAACCTAACTACTAGGGCAGCTTTAGACAAAAGTATAAGTAATTGTGATAGATTAATAAGGAGAAGTGAAAATAAAATACATACATATGCTAGAGATAGTCTATATAAAGTAGCCCCAGTAGCAACAGCAACAGCACCAGCACCAACAGCACCAGCGCCAACAGCACCAGCGCCAACAACGGTTAGCCAATCAAAATGGGAAACATTTAAAGGATTATTTGGAAAAAGAGAAGCAGGAGCTCCTAGTAGATGGGAATCTTTCAAAAGTTTATTTACAAAAAAACCTGCATTACCAGAACCAACAACTCCAGAACCAACAACAGTAAAATCTTTTAAGGATGAAATTAAACTAGATGGTGATGTAATGAGACATGAAATCGTTCAGGAAATATATAAAGAAGCTCTTGATAAAAAGGTTGAACAAGGAAAAAGTGAAAGATAGAATATTAATAAAAAAGAACAACTAATATATTTATATATGACCAGTTTAATAAATATTGAATTATATTCTTTTTTCTGATAATACAAACAAAATATTGACATATTCATAGAAAAATGATACAATATATACCGCTAGTGTAAAATGTAAAATTATAGCATTTTAACTAGTGGTATTTTATTTTGAAAAGAGGTGAAATTTAAGTGCCAACGATTAATCAATTAGTAAGAAAAGGAAGAAAAACAGCTACAACAAAATCTACATCACCTGCTTTACAACATGGATACAATTCCATGAAGAAAAAAATGACAGATAAAAGATCACCACAAAAAAGAGGCGTATGTACAGTTGTAAAAACAGTAACACCTAAAAAGCCAAACTCAGCATTAAGAAAAGTTGCCAGAGTTAGACTTTCAAATGGTTATGAAGTAACTTCTTATATTCCTGGTATAGGACATAACTTACAAGAACACAGTGTTGTTTTAATAAGAGGAGGAAGAGTAAAAGACCTTCCTGGTGTACGTTATCATATAATAAGAGGAACACTTGATACAGCAGGTGTAAAAGATAGAATGCAAGGACGTTCTAAGTATGGAGCTAAGAAACCTAAAAAATAAAAATTTTAGTGAAAAGATTCGTCTTGCGTTGTTAAGCGTCGCATAAAAATCTTTCGATATACACCAGTATAATCTCAAGATTTTTAGCTAGCTTTCCTAGCAATACTCGCTTTTGACTAAAATTTTAAAAGATGAGAGTGTAACTACTCTCAAAACGAGGTGCATATAACTTACTAATTTATTTAAGAACACTTAAATTTATAATAAATTATATAGCACTTAACTAGAAAAGTTTGAGAAGAATCTAGTATCAAATTTTTAAAGAGTACCTTAGATACAATAAATAGTATCTACAAAATTAAAAAAGGAGGGAAGAATAGTGCCAAGAAAAGGATATATAGCAAAAAGAGAAGTTTTACCAGATCCAATATATAATAGCAAAGTTGTTACAAAATTAATTAACAATGTAATGCTTGATGGTAAAAAAACAGTTGCTCAAAAAATTGTTTATGATGCATTTGATATAATAAAAGAAAAGGAACAAAAAGATGCTTTAGAAGTCTTTGAAGCAGCACTTGAAAATGTTATGCCAGTTCTAGAAGTTAAAGCTAGAAGAATTGGTGGAGCAACTTACCAAGTTCCAATAGAAATTAGACCAGAAAGAAGACAAACATTAGGGTTAAGATGGCTAGTAGTTTATGCTAGAAATAGACATGAAAAAACAATGGCAGAAAAATTAGCAGCTGAAATAATAGATGCTGTAGCTGGAAATGGTGGAGCATTTAAAAAGAAAGAAGATATGCATAGAATGGCTGAAGCTAATAAGGCTTTTGCTCATTACAAATTCTAAAAATTTTATTATAAGCTACGTCTAACTGCGTTAACCTTCATCTAAAAATATCCTCGACGTACAATATGTACGCCTCCGGTATTTTTGATTCGGTTGCCTTGTTATACTTGCTTCTAATAAAAATTTTGAAAGAATATTAAAAGAATAGAAAAAAGGAGGAAAAAAAATTGGCTGGAAGAGAGTTTCCTTTAGAGAAAACAAGAAACATAGGAATTGTAGCACATATAGACGCTGGAAAAACTACAACAACTGAAAGAATACTATTTTATACAGGTAAAACTCACAAAATAGGAGAAGTTCATGAAGGCGAAGCAACTATGGACTGGATGGTTCAAGAGCAAGAAAGAGGTATTACAATTACTTCTGCTGCTACAACATGCCAATGGTTAGGAAATAGAATTAATATTATAGATACTCCAGGACACGTGGACTTTACGGTTGAAGTTCAAAGATCTTTAAAAGTACTAGATGGTGCTGTAACAATTTTAGCAGCAAAAGGTGGAGTTCAACCACAAACAGAAACAGTTTGGAGACAAGCAGACAAATATCAAGTTCCAAGAATGGTATATGTAAATAAAATGGACATTACTGGAGCAGATTTTATGCTTTGTGTTGAACAATTAAAAAACAGATTAAAAGCAAATGCAGTTCCAATTCAATTACCAATTGGTGCTGAAGACCAATTCAAAGGAATTGTAGATTTAATAAAAATGAGAGCTTTTGTTCATAAAGATGATTTGGGTAAAGTAATTGAAGAAGGAGAGATACCAGAAGAATTAAAAGCCCAAGCAGAAGAATATAGAGCAAAATTAGTAGAAGCTGCAGCAGAACAAGATGATGAATTAATGATGAAATATTTAGATGGTGAAGAACTTTCAGAAGAAGAAATAAAGAAAGGCTTAAGAATAGGAACAATAGCAAATAAGATAGTTCCTGTTTGTTGCGGATCATCATATAAAAACAAAGGTGTTCAAGAATTATTAAATGCTGTTGTTGACTTTATGCCATCTCCACTTGATATACCACATATTAAAGGTGTTACATTAGATGGAGAAGAAATAGAGAGAAAAACATCAGATTCAGAACCTTTTGCAGCTTTAGCATTCAAAATTGCAACAGACCCATTTGTTGGAAAACTTTGCTTCTTTAGAGTTTATTCTGGAACTTTAGAAGCAGGTTCTACAATTTTAAATGCAAATAAAGAGAAAAAGGATAGAATGGGAAGAATCCTATTAATGCATTCTAACCATAGACAAGATATTGATAAAGTATATGCTGGAGACATAGCAGCAGCAGTTGGATTAAAAGAGGTATCAACAGGTGATACACTTTGCGACCCTGCACACCCAGTTATATTAGAGTCAATGGAATTCCCAGAACCAGTTATTGATATAGCTATTGAACCTAAAGATAAAGCTAATAGTGAAAAAATGGGTATAGCTCTTGCTAAACTTGCAGAGGAAGACCCAACATTTAAAACATATACAAACCATGAAACAGGTCAAACAGTTATTGCTGGAATGGGAGAGTTACACTTAGACATTATAGTAGATAGATTAAAAAGAGAATTTAAAGTTGAGTGTACTGTAGGTAAGCCACAAGTTTCATATAAAGAAACAATTAGAAACAAAGTAAAAGTAGAAGGTAAATTTATTCGTCAATCTGGTGGACGTGGACAATATGGTCACGTATGGCTAGAGATGGAACCATTAGAGCCAGGAACTGGCATCCAATTTGAAAGTAAGATAGTTGGTGGTGTTGTTCCAAAAGAATATATTAAACCAATAGAAGAAGGAATTAGAGAAGCTGCAGAAAGCGGTATATTAGCTGGATATCCAGTTATAGACTTTAAAGCAACTTTAGTAGATGGTTCATACCATGAAGTTGACTCTTCTGAAATGGCCTTCAAAATTGCTGCATCTATGGCCTTTAAAGAAGGATGCAAACAAGCTAAGTCAGTTATACTAGAACCTATAATGAAGGTAGAAATAACAGTTCCAGAAGAATATATGGGAGATGTTATTGGAGATGTAAATTCAAGACGTGGAAGAATGGAAGGAATGGAAGCACAAAGCGGTAACCAAGTTATAAGAAGCTTTATTCCACTATCAGAAATGTTTGGATATGCAACAGATTTACGTTCTAAAACACAAGGTAGAGGAACATACTCTATGGAACCATCTCATTATGAAGAAGTTCCAAAATCAATTTTAGAAACAATAGTATCTTCAAGAGCTAAAAGAGATTAGAAATATAAATTAGAAGTTGGAGATTAGATACTAAATAAATTTATTTATAAATTTTAGTATCTAAATCCAAATTACTAATATCTAGAATAAAAAATACTTAAAATACTTGCTTTTTTATTAATTTTGTTATAAAATGCAAGTGTTATGAAATTAGTTATTAATTTTAAAAAATATAATAGAGGAGAATAGTGAAGATCAAAAGAACTTCAATTCATACCTCAAAAAAAGGGAGGAAAATTTAAAATGGCTAAAGCAAAATTTGAAAGAACAAAACCACATGTTAACATTGGTACAATTGGTCACGTTGACCATGGAAAGACAACAACAACAGCAGCTATTACAAAATACCTAGGATTACTAGGAAAAGCAAAATATGAAGCATATGATCAAATTGACAGTGCTCCAGAAGAAAAAGAAAGAGGAATTACAATTAATACAGCTCACGTTGAGTATGAAACAGATAAGAGACACTATGCACACGTTGACTGCCC